>Ga0209343_10000964_pt1 | contig 39839 bp, 40 predicted proteins | sample RifCSPlowO2_02_FD_184026 | JGI IMG/M metagenome (GOLD analysis project Ga0209343, IMG submission 184026) | Groundwater microbial communities from Rifle, Colorado - Rifle CSP2_plank lowO2_0.2 (SPAdes) (version 2) | ecosystem: Environmental > Aquatic > Deep subsurface > Groundwater | place...
CCGCAAGATGTCCAACCAGCCCCCCCATGACCGGGAGCTGATCTGGGTCGCCGCCCACCTGACACGCATCGCCATTGAGCGCCGCCAAGCGGAAACGCAGCTGCGAATTTTGGCCCACTACGACGCCTTGACCCTGTTGCCCAACCGGGATCTGTTCCGGGACCGCCTGAAGCAAGCCTTGACCCAGGCGGAACGGCACCACGGCCAGGTGGCAATCATGTTTCTGGACCTGGACCGCTTCAAGACCATCAATGACAACCTGGGCCACGATGCGGGCGACGTCCTTTTGTGCGAAGTGTCGGCCAGGCTGCTCGCCTGTGTGCGAGAGGAGGACACGGTGGCGCGCCTGGGGGGGGACGAATTCACCGTCATCCTGCCGCAGATCAAACGGCCGGAGGACGCCCGGGTCGTCGCCAGCAAGATCGTCGAAGCCTTGGCGCCTGCGATCCTGCTGAGCGGCCAGGAGGCCTTTGTCACCCCCAGCATTGGCGTCACCATCTACCCCACGGACAGCACCAACGCCGAAAGCCTGCTCAAAAATGCCGACACCGCCATGTACCGTGCCAAGGAAGAAGGCGGCAATGGCTACCGCTTCTTCACGCCAGAAATGAACACGCTGGCGGCCGGGCGGCTCGAAATGGAAAGCGGTCTGCGCCGGGCGCTGGAGCGGGAAGAGTTCGTGGTCTATTACCAAGCCAAGTTCAGTTTGGCGACCGAGACCATCATCGGGGCGGAGGCGTTGCTGCGCTGGAATTGCCCGGGCCGCGGTCTGGTGTCCCCGGGTGAATTCATTCCCATTCTGGAAGAAACCGGCCTGATCGAACCGGTGGGCGAATGGATCTTGAAAACCGTGTGCACCCAGATCCGCGCCTGGCAAGACGACGCCATGCCGCCCCTATGTGTGGCGGTCAATCTGTCGGGGCGGCAACTGCAGCACAACAATATTGCAACCGTGATTGGCGCCATCCTTGCGGAGACCGGGCTCAACCCCAGGTACCTCGAACTGGAGGTGACCGAAAGCATGCTGATGCACAACCCCAAATTTGCGGCCGACATGCTGACCCAGATTCGGACCAAGGGGGTCGTGCACATTGGCGTGGATGATTTCGGCACCGGTTATTCGTCGCTGAGCTACCTGAAACGGTTCCCCATCGATGCCCTCAAACTCGACAAGTCCTTCGTGGACGGCCTGCCGGGCGACCTGGACGACGTTGCCATCTCGCGGGCCGTCATTGCGCTGGCCCACAGCCTCAAGCTGGACGTCATTGCCGAGGGGGTGGAAACGGAGGAACAACTGGCCTTCCTGCAAGAAAACGGATGCGATGTGATTCAGGGCTATATCGTCAGCCGCCCCATTCCCGCCCCGGCCTTCGCCCAGCTGGTGCGTGAGCGCCAGCAGATGACGCAATGGTTTGCCACACAATTTCACCCCCAGGCGCCTGTGGTTGACCCGCTGCGCATCCCCACCCCCACCCCTGAGGTGCCCAAGCCGGCGCTTCCGTGATCCGCAAAAATTGGCATTAAACTCCCCTGAACGACACGTATCAGCCCTGCCCTTGGAACATTCCAGCCGAGGCAGGCGTTGCAGATCAACATCAGGGTGGAGGACACGCAATGAAGGGCATGCTGGAATTTTTAGAAAAGGCCGGGCTGGTCAGGAAAGATCTACCGCCGGAGCCGACTGCGCCCCTCAGCCCCACCACGGACAGCACGGCCCTCAGCCCAGACCTGGTGGCGCCAAACGCCAGCACAGCGGCAAGCGCCCCGCCCAGTGCCGGGGCCCCCTTGAATCTGGATGAGATCTACGCCAACGGCGGCGTCCCGCCCTCCTTGTACCCGGCCGAGCGGCTGTTGCGGCTGGTCGATGGGCTCAGTGCCATGGACGAGGCCACGCGCCTGATGGCGATCCAAGCCATGGATGCGGCCGATGAGTCCTGGTCCATAGAAGACCCTTTGACAGACGCCGCCGCCAAAGTAGATGCGCTGACCGCACACAGCCAACAGTTGCAACTGAACCTGCAGGCACTGGAAGCGGAGTCGCAAACCCGCCTGAATGCCGTGGCCGCCCGCCAGGAGCAGGTGGTGGGTGACATCCGCAAGCAAATCGCCGAACTCGAATCCCTGGTTTCCCGTGAACTGGCCCGCGCCGCACAAGAAACCGCCACCCAGCAAGCCCAACTGAACGCCGCCAAAGACCAGACCGCACGCCAACTGGGGGAAATCACCCAGCTCAGCCAGCGCCTGCAAGGCCTGACGCAACAGTTTGGCGTGCCGTCTACCTCCAAGGAATAAGCCCATGGCCAGTTTGACCCCTCTCTCCAAAGGCCTGATCGGTCTGGCCGTCATCGGCGGTATGGCTTCGGCCGTGTGGCATCTGGGCCTGAAAGACCGGCTGCAGGACGACGCAGGGTGGCAGCAGTCCACCCCCGCCAGCCCCTCCGCCACACCGACAACACCCGCCCAACCCTCGGCGGTGGAGCCCGCACCGTCCAGCCCGCCATCGACTCCACCCGCGGCCGCCACGGCGCAAGCCTCCAAACTGTCGGTCGCAGAAAACGCCGAGACAGGTCGCAAGCTGCTTGACAGCGGCGACTATGCCCAGGCCCGTGTCCACCTGGAGCTGGCCGTGCAAGGGGGCGACGGCGGCGCCGCCTGCCACCTGGGCGAGATGACGCTAAAGGGCCAGGGTGGCATCCCCGCCAACCAGGACAAGGCGGCCAAGCTGTTCCAGCTGGCCCAGTCCCGCAACACCATTTGTTTTGCCTCGGGCCAGTAGTGGCCTACGCCGCATTTTGAACAGGATCACCCCATGAAAATTCGCACCCTTGCCCTGCTGACCGCCTTGTGCTGCAGCGGCCTGATGACGGGCACCGCACAGGCCCAAGGTTTTGTCTTTGGCACCGCCAAACCCGAAGCCACCACGCCCGCACCCGCCAACCCAGGCGCCCGCAATGCCAAGGTGGAAACCGCCCAGCGCCTGCTGGCCCGCATGGGCCTGCTGCGCGAAACCCCCAGCGGAATGCTGACGCCAGGAACACTGGAGGCGATTCGCACCTTCTCGGCGCAAAATGGGTTGGCCCCCACCAACCAGGTGAGCGACACGCTGCTGAACGCCATCCGCCGTGTCATCTGGCAAACACAAAACTGGTCCAGCGGCAACTACAAAGGCCGCGAAAAACTGGTGGACGCCGCCGGGCTGCGCGAAGCGCAAATCCTGCTGGGCAAACTGGGCTTTAACGCGGGGCCCCTGGACGGCACCTTCGGCCCGCAAACCCAGGTGGCCACCGAAGCGTTCCAAGAGTCCCAACACGTGACCGTGGACGGCCTGATCACCGCCACCGTGCTGATGAACCTGCGCCGCGCAGTCAACGGCGTGGGCTCCAGCGCCAAGGACACGGTGCGTGTGCTCAACTGGCCCGACTACATCGAGCCCAGCGTGCTGCAAGACTTTGAGAAAGAGCACCACATCCGCGTGGTCTACGACATTTTTTCCAGCAACGACGACCTGCAAACCAAGCTGCGCGCCGGTGGCACGCCCTACGACGTGGTGTTCCCCACCGCCAACGCCGTGCCCGCCATGGCGGCCAAGGGCCTGCTGGGCAAGCTGGACAAGGCCAGCCTCAAAAACCTGAGCAATATCGACCCCCGGGTGGACGCCACGCTGCGCGCCTGGGACAAGGACGGCGCCTACAGCCTGCCCTATATGTGGTACACGGTGGGTATCGCCTGGAACCCCAAGCTCACGGCCAAGGCCTACCCCGGGCGCGCCATGGATTCGCTGACCAATGTGTTCGACCCCGAGACCGCACGGCGCTTCCAGTCCTGCGGCGTGGGCGTGGTGGACTCCGCCACCGACGTGGTGCCGCTGGCCGCCATGGCCGGTGGACAAGGCAAGTGGGATGGCAAAAATTCCACCAACGCCGCCGCCCAGGTGCTGGACCGCCTGGCCGGCATCGTCAAGGTGATCCCCACCGACCAGTACATCGACGCGCTGGCCAACGGCAAAATCTGCGTGGCCATCGGTTTCTCGGGCGATGCGGTGCAGGCCCAGGCCAAGTCGCGCGGCGCAGTGGAATACCGGGTACCGGCGGACGGCGGCCTGCTGGCCATTGACGCCATGGCCGTGCCCGCCAACGCCAAGAACAAGCGCGAGGCGCACCTGTTCATCGACTACCTGCTGCGCCCCCAGGTGATTGCCAAAATCTCCAACACCGTGGGCTACGCCAACGCCAACCTCAAAGCCGGCGAGTTCATGAGCGAGAGCGTGAAATCCAACCCGGCCGTGGTGCCCAGCACCGCCTCGCTCAGCCATTCCTCGCCCATTCCTATCCTGTCGGAACAAGACCAGCAGGACATCGCGCGCATCTGGGCGAGATTCTCCAAGTAATGTGACCCACCCCGCGTGAACCCCAAACCGTCTTACCTGGGTGCGTTTTTAAAGCACCCGAACAACCGCGTCGCCCTGCTGGCCTGCGGGGTGGCGGCTATTTTTGCCTCCATCCCCTTTGGCTGGACAGGTCTGGCCCTGGTGGGCGTGGTGGCGCTGGGCAGCGAGGTGCTGGCTGCCCTGGCGATTCCTGGCTTGCCCTCGTTTCAGGCCGCCGTGGACCGGGCGCTGCACCAGCAGGTGCGCGCACAGCGCCGCATTCAGCTCCTGGCCGAACTCAGCAACTACGGCGACACCAGCGCCATGGCCACCTACCAGCATATGTACAACAGGGTCCAGGCCCTGTACCAGGCGGCCAGCGACAGCCGCACCAAGCTCACCCGCCAGGACGTGGAAAAGCTGGAAGACCTCACGGTGGACTACCTGGGCCTGTGTGTGGTCAACCTCTCGCTGAAAACACGCAAGGACCACGCCAGTGAAGACGTGGTGGTCAAACGCATTGCCAGCCTCCAGGCGCAGTTGCAAAACCCGGCCTTGCCGGAGGAGGAGATGCGCCAACTGCGCAGCGCCCTGGCCGAATACACCGAGGTGATGCACCGCTCGCGCCGCCTGGCCGTGCGCCGCAGTGCGCTGGAGGCCACGCTGATCTCCATGCCCGACAAAATGGAAGAGGTCTACCAACTGGTGATTACATCTCCCTATTCAACCGATATGGGTGGCAAGCTCGAAGAGTCCTTGTCACGCCTGCGCATTGCCGAAGAGGTTGCGGCCGAATTTGAGTCGCCGCAGGCGTTTGAATTCGATGCCCCCAAGGCGGCAGCGCCCAACCCAGCCGCCCGCAACGCTGCACGCACACTCAAGGCGTAAGCTCTTATTTTTCCCCACTGCATTCAACCAGGAGAACCCATGGCCAATAACGCAATCTTCGCCCGTCTGTCCAATTTGTGGACCGGATTCATCTCATTGTGGGTGTCCGACATCGAAAAAGAGCACCCCGAGATTGCCTACCAAAACGCCATCGCGTCCATGATCGAGAAGTACAGCCAGCTCAAGGCGGCCACCGGCTCCATCATTGCCCGCCGACAAGAGATCACCGCCCGCCTGGACACACACGAGCGCGAACTCGCCAGCGTGAGTGCCGACCTGGAAACCGCCCTGGCCACCAACCAGGATGACCTGGCCGTGGTGCTGATCCAGAAGAAAAACGCGCTGGACACCGCCATCACCGACCTGCGCGCCGATGCCGCGCAGGCCACCACCGATGCCGACACCGCCAAGGATTCGCTGATCCAGGTGAAGTCCGAAATCGACAAGCTCAAGGCCGAAAAAGACCGCATGCTGGCGCAGATGCACAGCGCCCAGGCGCGCATCAAGATCCAGGGCCAGTTGGACGGTTTGTCGGTCGATGCCGAAGTGCAGGCGCTGGGTGCGGTGCGCGACCACATCAAGGGCCAGGTGGCCCAGGCCAGTTTGGGGTCTGAATTGCACAGCTCGGACCTGGATGTGCGCCTGAACAAGCTGCGCCAAAGCAGCGGCAGCGTCACCGCCAAAGCGCAATTGGAGGCCCTGAAGCAGGCCCGCGCCGCCGCCCAGGCCACCCCCACCAAAACCCTCTGAGAGCGAGCCCACAGTGACCGCCCCCACAACAACACGCAATGTGCTGCCCCGGTGGGCGGAAACCCTGAGGCAAAAGTACCTGGCGGGTGAGGCCTCCACCTTCGTGCTGTACCGCAATGTGTTCGACAACTTTCTGGCCGGCGACACGCTGCACAGCCTGCAAACCTTTTTGGTGGCCGAGCTGTTCAAGGACACCAAGAAACACGTCTTTGAGATCAGCCTGGAGCGCGGCATCCGCCCATTGAACGGTGTGCCCGACGCCGGCAAAGTCCCCCTCAACGGCCGCGACGGTGCCGATGAACCCGACATGCTGCAGGCCTTGCACGCGCTGGAAACCCAGATGCGCGGCGAACAGTCCACCGCACTGATCGTGCCCTACGCCGATGCGCTGCTGCCCTCCGGGGAGTCCGGCTACATCTCCACGCAAGACCGACAGGTCTACCTGGCCTTTCACCGCTGGTCGCTGGACAAAACCCTGACCAGCGGCGACAACATCACCATCCTGATCACCGAGTCGCTCAACGCCCTCAACCCCGGGCTCCTGTCCAGCCCCAAGGTGGCGGCCATCGAGATTCCCATGCCCGACCTGGACCTGCGCCGCCGGGTGATCGCCTTTTTTGCGCCCAAACTCAGCGCGCAACAGGTGACGCTGTTTTCGGAACGCACCGGCGGCCTGCGCACCGTGCAACTGGCCAGCATTTTGGCCAGCTCCGAAGGCCATGGCCTGAGCGAGCCCGAGCGCCGTGCCCTGATACTGCAACTGCTGCAGGGCACACCCGATGCAGACACCCGCGCCACCACCCTGGCCAGCATCACGGCCGGCATGACACCGGCAGAGATTGGCAAGCTGATCGAACCCGGCAAAACCCTGCCCGCCAGCGACCCGAACCAGGAAGTGCTCAAGGTCATCCACGCGCGCAAGCGCGAAATGATCGAAAAAGAGTGCGCCGGGCTGATCGAATTCATCGAACCCAAACACGGCCTGGCCAGCGTGGGTGGACACGAAAACATCAAACACGAGCTGCTGGCCATCGCCAAGAACCTGAAGGCCGGCGAAACCACCTTGACACCCATGGGCCTGCTGGCCGTGGGCCCCATGGGCTCGGGCAAGACCTTTGTCATCAAGGCCTTTTTGAAAGAAGCGGGCCTGTCCGCTGTGGCGTTGAAAAACTTTCGCTCCAAATGGGTGGGCTCCACCGAGGCCAACCTGGAGCGCGTGCTGGCCACCGTCAAGGCCATGGGCCCCATTGCCGTGATCATCGACGAAGGCGACCGCAGCTTTGGCTCGGGCGGCGGTGAAGGCGGAGACGACGGCACCAGCTCGCGCGTGATTGCGCGGCTCAAGGAGTTCATGGCCGAAACCGAAAACCGGGGCCAGGTGCTGTTTGTGATGATGACCAACCGCCCCGACAAACTCGACACCGACATCAAGCGCCCCGGTCGCCTGGACCGCAAGATTCCCTTCTTCTACTGCGACGCAGCCAGCGAGCGGGTGCAGGTGCTGCAGGCCGTGCTGGCGCGCTACGGCGAAAGCTGCGTGGCCAGCGCCGAAGAGCTGCTCACCCTGTGCGAAACCCTGGCGGGCTACTCCAATGCCGACCTGGAAGCCCTGGCCCTGCTGGCCGTGGAGCTGGCCCGCAACCAGGCGTCTGCCCTGGACGCGGCCGCACTGAAGGCCGCCATGGAGGATTTCATGCCGCCGCAGGAACGCGACATGATCGAATTCATGGAGCTGCTGGCGGTGTCCGAAACCTCGCGGCGCTCCATGCTGCCCAAGCGCTACCGCGACATGGCCATCGCCGACATCCAAAGCAATCTGCTGGACGCCAAACGCCGCGCGCTGGCGCGCTAACAGCCTGCCCCATTCAACACCCCGTACCCTCAACATACCCGCGAACAAAGGAGATCACCATGCCCCCCGTGAAAGACCAAGACCTCAGCCCCGCACAAGTCACCCTGCTCACCAAGGCCATGCTGTCCGTCGCCTTGGTGGACGACATCCAGCCCGCCGAAGCTGCGCTGATTGGCCAGTTCTACGAATCCTCCCGTAGCGCCGACATGCCCACCACCGCCGCCGTGCTGGCAGACCCCAAGGCCCATCCATTTGACGCCGCAACGCTGGCGGGCAGCTCCGCCGAATTTGCAGACACCGTGGTGCTGATGTGCCTGATGACGGCCTACGCCGATGGTAGCCTGAGCGCCGCCGAACGCGCCCACGTCCAATCCATTGCCACCACGCTGGGCGTCGATGCGGCCCGTTTTGACGCCCATTTGGCCCAGGTGCGTGATGAACTGGTGGGCGCCTTGTCGCACCTGCCCGATGCGGGCTCGGTGGCGGCGGTGGTGAAGGAGCTGGAGGCACAGCGCTAACACAGACCTTCCCAAGGAAGCCATCAACCGACCAACGCTGGGACCGGGCCTGGAAATCGTGGCCCAGCCCCAAGCAGGTGCACACCGATGGAATTCGAAGGTACTCGCAGTACCATAAAAGCCAAATATGACGTTGATTTATATGTGTTTTCATAGTAAAAACAAAAAATGGAAAATAACTATGAAAATCTTAATTTCATCGAATTAACCGAAGCCCAAACCCGTCAATACATTGACGCTGAAGCGGCTTGGCGCGCTTTGGAAGATGCCCAAATGGCAGCGGCAGAGGTACGGGGCTCCATGATGTGGCGCACACAAAGCGGGCACCGTTACCTGATCCGTGTCGCGGCCTTTGGCTCACAAACCTCTCTGGGACCCCACTCACCGGAGAACGAGCAGATTTATGAGCGATTCATGGCACGCAAGGTCGCAGCACAAACCCGTCAAAAGCTATTGCGCCAAACCGTTGCGCAGCATGCGCGGGTGAACCGCGCCCTGCGGGTGGGGCGGGTGCCCAATGTGGTGGTCAACACACTCAACGCACTGGCCGATGCAGGTCTGCAGCAGCATTTTTTAACGGTCGGTACCCATGCGCTGTATGCCTATGAAACCGCCTGCGGTGTGCGTGTGCAAACCGAGGCCACCGCCACCCAAGACATCGACCTGCTGCTGGACACCCGCAAGTACCTCAGATTCGCCACCACCATGCAACGCCTGGATACATCACTTTTAGGTATCTTCCAAAAAGTGGACAAAACCTTTGTTTTGCGTGAAGACCAGAAATACACCGCAGTCAATGCAGCAGGTTTTGAAATTGATGTCATCCGCCGCTCCGTACAAAGCTCTGCCGGCACCGACCCGCATCCGTTGCGCGTCTCCAAATTTGAGGGAGATTTTTGGGCTGTGCAGGTGCCCAGCGGGCAGGCACTGCTGGACGACCGGCGATTTACCCAAGTGGTGGTGGCCACCAACGGCACTATGGCCACCATGCATGTGCCATCGCCGGAAAGCTTTGTGCGCATCAAAACCGCTTTGGGCCAGCGCCATGACCGCGATCCGCTCAAAAGTCGCAAAGACCTTTTGCAGGCCCAGGTGGTAAGAGATCTGCTGGATGGGTATGGACTGAGCCATGTGGTCATGGCGCAGTCACCATCAAAACCTGCTCCATAAGATTTTTGGTTGACAAAACGCAGGCCTGCGCCATGTACCCCTGCCTAACATCCGCTGCGGGTGTATAGGCTGGGAGGGCATGTGGCAGGTCTGTCAACCGACCCGGGGCTGGGTTCTACACTGGCATCGCAGTTGCGCTGGGCCATCAGCCTCACGCTGCTGGTCAATGCGGCCTCGATGCTGACACCGGTGGTCAGCGCGGGCGACTCGGTGACCTACGCCGCGCTGGCCCAGCACATGGCCAACACCAACAACTGGGTCGATCTGGTGCTGGACGGTCAGGACTGGCTGGACAAGCCGCACTTCCCCTTCTGGACCACGGCGCTGTCCTTCAAAATCGGCGGCGTCAACGCCTTCAGCTACATCTTGCCGGGTTACCTGTTTCATCTGCTGGGCGCTTACTTTAGCTACCGTATTGCGCGCTTGTTCGATGGCCGCACGACTGCCTTGCTGGCCCTGCTGGTGTATGTGTCGGTCTACCACCTGATGCAATCGGCCAGCGAGGTGAAAGCCGAGGCCTATTTGACCGGCAGCATCATGGCGGCCTGCTACTACTGGCTGCGCTACGACGCCCAGGCCCGCCTGAAGCACCTCTTGCTGGGCGCCTTGTTCACCGCGCTGGCCGTGATGAGCAAGGGCGTTTTTACGCTGATCACCATCGGCAGCGGCCTGGTGTGTATGTGGCTCTACCAAAAACAAGGCGCCAAACTGTGGAGCCCCAAGTGGCTGCTGGCCTTGGCCGTCTCCGTGCTCCTGACGGCACCGGAGCTGATGGCGCTGTACCTGCAGTTTGACGCCCACCCCGACAAGCGGGTGTTTGGTCACACCGGCGTCTCGGGCATCCGGTTTTTCCTGTGGGACAGCCAGTTTGGCCGGTTTTGGAACACCGGCCCGATCCAAAACCACAACGGCAGCCCGCTGTATTTTCTGCATGTATTTTTGTGGGCGTTTTTGCCCTGGGTGGCGGTGTTTGTGGCCGCACTCTGGGGCGGCCTGCGCCGGTTCTCCTCTGGCCATGCCCGTGAACGCTCGGGCTTCGTGTTTCTGTGCGGCGCCTTCTTCGTCACCTTTGCGCTGTTCAGCGCCACACGCTTTCAACTGGACCACTACACCGTCATTCTGTTTCCCTTTGCGGCCCTGGTGTGCGCCAGGCACCTGGCCCATTGGCTGCAGCAGCCCTGCCACCCCAGGTGCAACCGGCTGGTGGTGGCGCAGCTGGGCGTCACGCTGCTGGTGCTGTCACTGGCGCTGGGTTTGAGCGTGTATGTGGCCCAGGCGGTGCTGCTGTTTCTGGTGCTGGCCTTGCTGTGCATCCTCTTGGCCTATGGCTGGCGGATGCGCCAACACGCGCGGGTCCATGCGGTGCTGCTTTACCCGGTGTTCGCCATCAACCTGCTGTATGTGTTTTTGGAGCTGATGCACCTGTCGGCATACACCCACTACAGCATTCCCTACAACGCCAGCAGAGTATTGGCACACAACCCGGATTGGCCGATCTATGTCTACCAGATGAACCCGGTCATCACCCGGGAGCTGGCGCTGTACAGCCGTGCGCCCTGCCAAGGTGTGTCGGACCCCTCGCAGCTGCCCGCCACCGCCCGCCCGTATTGGATGGTGCTGAGGCAAACGCAGCTGGCGCAGGTGCGCAGCGTGCTGGGCCCGCTGCGCCCCGTGGCGCAAAGGAACTGGGCCCCCGACAAAACCGGCATTCTCCCCCGCATGCTGCGTCTGGCCAAGGGCGTGGAGCCGCTGGAGGCAATCGCCATCGTCCAGGTGGGCACGCTGCCCTACCCCACCCGGCCTTAGGCGCTTGGGCGGACACCCCAGGCAGCGCGCCACCAGAGGCCTCCCGCCTGAAGGGAATTTTTGCAAGGCCCGCGACAAAGCACTTTCGCTATGAATTCAGTAGCTTCTCACGCACAGTATTCGGGCTCTAGAGGCCTAAAAGAGCGTGAATATAGGCGTGCCAAAGCCTTCCACCGCAAGGCCTGCGCAAGTGACACAATGGCCACATGAACTACCAACATCTGCTGCTGTGCACGGACGGCCCCATCACCACCGTGACCCTCAACCGGCCCGACAAACGCAACGCGCTGGCCTTGGATGTGATGCGCGAGCTGACGCAGGCCCTGCGCGCCATTGCCCACACCGAGGCGCGCGGCGTCATCCTTGCGGCCAACGGCCCGGTGTTCAGCGCAGGCCACAACTTTGCCGACATGGCCGGCGCCACGCTGGAGCAGACCCGCGAGCTGTTTCTGGTGTGCACCGAGATGATGAACACCCTTCAAGATATTCCGCAACCGGTGGTGGCCCGCGTGCACGCCCTCGCCACCGCCGGGGGCTGCCAACTGGTGGCCAGTTGTGACCTGGCGGTGGCGGCGGACAGCGCTTCCTTCGCCATCCCCGGCGGCAAGGCCGGGCTGTTTTGCCACACACCCCTGGTCGCCATCGCCCGCAACATCGGCCGCAAGCGCGCGCTGGAGATGGCCCTGACCGGCGACGCCATCGACGCCGCCACGGCAGCCGACTGGGGCCTGATCAACCAAGCGGTGCCACTGGCCCAACTGGAAGCCGCCACCCTGGACCTGATCCAGCGCGCCACCCGTGGCAGCGCCCTGTCCAAGGCGCTGGGCAAGCAGGGCTTCTACCAGCAGGTGGATTTGCCACAGGACCAGGCCTACGACTACGCGGTGGAACGCATGGCCACCGCCGCGCTGACCCCCGACGCGCAGGAAGGCATCGCTGCGTTTCTGGAGAAGCGGGCGGCCAAGTATGTGCAGGTGCCGGAGGGTGGGTCGGCGCGCTCCTAAGAGGTGGCCAACCGCGCCACTATCAATGCGTAAAAGTGGCGCAGTTCACCGAATCGCGCCACAAAACCGATAGAACTGCGCCACTTTTACGACTCCTGCATGAGGGCGGTAGGGCTTGCGGCAGATGGATGACAAGCGGTTTGCGTCGGATTTACTCACAATGCCTGCGCCTCAGCAATCACCTGTTCCCGAAACTTGATGGGCAAGGCCTTCGGCGTGAGCACGTCAACCGCCACTGTGAGCAACTGCGCCAATTCCAGTTGAATTTTGGCGATGTCCATCATTGTGGTTTCGCTGGTGGGCTCTACCAGCAGGTCGAGGTCACTCTCCTCGGTGTCGTCGCCATGCACCACCGAACCGAACACCCGAACGTTGGTCACGCGGTGGCGCAGGGCAATGCTGCGAATGGCTTCGCGGTGGGCTTGCAGTGCTTCGGATGGTCGCATTGAGGTTTCTCCTTGACGGATGCCAATGATACGTTTTGTGGAGCAGTTTGCCGTATTCAGAGTTCTCGAAGGTCTTCGTCGTTGAGGCTTGCAATTTGGTCAGCAGTTAAGTCGAGCATCGAAAACCTAATAGGTTGTTTCCTCGATTATCAGCACCTTGTACTTGGCCAGTGGTCGTTGTTGAAACCCTCGTTTGGTGCCGAATAGCTATTGCAAGGGGTTGTGGCGCGCTGGTTGCAATTTCACTGCACATCTTGAAAAATGCATAACTATTGCAACATCGGTCCCTCAGGGGGTGCGTACTACTCTGCATCCCTTGGCCCACTACAAACTTCGACCCCACCAGAGATAAAAATCACCATGCGTATAGCAGTCCTCTCCGACATCCACGGCAACCTCCCCGCGCTTTTGGCCGTGGTGGTCGATTTCCGCCGGCGTGGTGTGGACCAGGTGGTGAACCTGGGCGATAGCCTGTCTGGGCCGCTGCTGCCCAAAGAAACCGCGCAGTACCTCATGGCGCAGGACTGGGTGCAGCTGGCGGGCAACCACGAGCGGCAAATTCTGAACCTCAACGCCCGCTCCGGCCCCTCGGACGTCTACGCACACGCGCAACTGTCCGACGTGGAATTCGCATGGATGGCGTCCTTGCCGTCGGTGCATGCGCTGAACGGCGAGGTGTTGCTGTGCCATGGCACGCCCACCAGCGATTGCAGCTACCTGCTGCAGACCGCCGAGCACTCGGCCACGGCGGCGGAGATCGAGTCCCGCCTGGGCACGGTGAGCGCGTCCCTGGTTTTGTGTGGCCACACCCATGTGCCGCGCAGCGTGCGCTCACACGGCACGCTGATCGTCAACCCTGGCAGCGTCGGGCTGCCGGGGTATGACGATGACCACCCCACCCCCCACGCCGTGGAAACCGGCTCGCCCGACGCCCGCTACGCCATCGTGGAAAAACACCATGGCGTTTGGCTGGCTTCCCTCATCACCGTGCCCTACGCACACCAGGAAATGGCCGCGCTGGCCCGCTTGCGCCAGCGCCCGGAATGGGAATCTGCACTACTCACCGGCTACATGACATGACCCACACCACCCCACAGGCCCAAGACAATATGGCGGCGCACCACCCATGAACATCCTTTTCATCTGCAGCAAAAACCAGTGGCGCAGCCCCACGGCCGAGCAGGTCTGGCGCAGGCAGGCGGGCCTGAGTGTGCGTTCTGCGGGCACCAGCCCCAATGCCCGCCACCCGGTGTCAGAGAAGGACCTGGCCTGGGCCGATGTGGTTTTTGCGATGGAAGAAAAGCACAAATCGCGCTTGCTGGCGGACTACCGCGATGTGCTCGAAGGCAAGGCCATCCACGTCCTCGACATCCCCGATGACTACCGCTACATGGACCCCGAGCTGGTGGAGCAGTTGCAGACCTCGGTGGGCGAAATTTTGGGGCTGCTGTGACGGGAAGCCTGTGCGCGCATCCAGAGGGGATGAGGCACCCCGACGCAGGCAGCGCTGTAGCGTGTCCTGTGTCACCTGTCGGTGCCGCAGGAGGACCAGGAGGGGCAACAACCTATCGCATTGATATGGAAAATGGAATCAGGGCAGCGCCACCGCCTGGATGTCCGCTTTGGGGGCGCCCAAACCCAAGGTTTTGACGAAGGAAACATGGTGGCCACGCGTGGTGATGTTGTCGTCGTGCACGGCAAAGCCGACTTGGTACACGCCACCCACCTGAAGAGATTTGTCGTCGGCATTGTTCAAGCCCAGGGGGCGCACCAGCACCACGGACCATTTGCCGTCTTTCCACAAAGCCTGGGCGTTGTTGTCGGCCGCTGAGCCCTTGGCGTCTTCGCGGCTGATGACGTAGTCGGGCACCATGTCGCCCTCTTTCCATGCGGCGCGGGGGTCAAACGGCACGGCGTTGTGCTCACGCACCAAAAACAGCGCGCCCTTGCGCGCCGGGCTGTCGGCGGTGATGGATTTGAAACCCATTTTTTTCTCGTCAAACATGTAAATAGGGGCGTGGGTCTTGGCGTCCGCGTTGCTGGCAAACATGTCCTTGCCCGCGTCGCTCAGGCGAAACCCCAGCACATGGCCGTCGTCGGCCATGCCCACCGCGTGGCTGCGGTGGGCGCGCCACTGGATCAGGTCCACAAATTTGCCTTCGGCCTTGAGTTTGGCAATGTCTTCCACGGACTTGCCCGTCTTCCAGTCGGAGGGGTTGGTGCGGGTGTCGGGCAGGTATTTGCGCACATCTTTTTTCTGGATGGCCTGGAGCAAAGCATTGGCCGCCACTTCTTCTGGGGTGAATGCCTTTGGCATATCGCGCTGGCCGTCGTGGCAGCTGAGCCAGCAGCCCTGCTGGGCAAAACCGGCGACCTTGCCGTCGTCCACCATGATGGACATGCGGTCTTCATACAGGCCGGGCTGCTTGCCCTCCTGCACCACTTTGTCGAGTTTGGGAAAGCCCCAGACCTTCCATTCACGGCCATCAAAACGCAGGTACTGGTGCTCGGTGCCGGGGTAAGGCTTGTCGGTCTGCCACTCGAAGCGCAGGTACAGGTTCTTGGCGTCATACGCGGCCTGCACACGCAAATCTTTGTAGCCGCTTTTGCCCTGGACCGGCACGGGCTCCAGAGGCCCGCCTTTGACGATGGCGTTGCCCATGACCTTTTCGGCATCGCTCTCGTCGTGGCAAGCCGCACAGGACTTCCCCCGAACGACGGAGGACGCGCCCTTGTGGGCATCGCTGCGCAACCACTCGTACGAGGACTGGCCAGGATAGAACAAAGGGACCACGGTGGCTGCGATGGGGCGCCAGTCGATGGTGGCCGGGTCAGCCGCCAGGGCCGTGCCCACCCCGCCCCATGCCAAGACCATGCCCAGGGCAAGCGCTGAATATTGCATTCGTCTTCTCCAATCAAGCTCCAGTTCCCACACGGGTGGCTGCAAAGCGATTTTGATTGTGCGCGGCGGAATTTCCACTTTTATTGATGCACATCAGCCAAGCCTGTGCATGGCCGCAAGCGCCCCCCTGCTTCACGCCAGCACGAGGTTCTGCGCCAAGTAGGTATACACGGCGGACACCCGCCGTAAGTGCCTGGATTCGGTGTGGGTCAGCAGCCACAGCTCGGTCTGGCACGCGTCCAGCACGCCGGTCAACTGGCGCAGATCCGAGCGCCCCTGCGCGAGAAAGAGGGGCAAGATACCCATGCCCAGCCCCTGGGACACCAGTTCGGCCACCGTCAGGATGCTGTTCACCCGGTAGCGGGGTGCCACTTTGGGGAAGTGCTTTTTCCGCCACACCACGGAGGGGTGCTCCGGCAAGGCGTCGTCCGGGGCGATCCAAGGGGCTTGGTTGGCCACTTTTTCGTCGAAATGGGCGACACCGCCCTTGTGGGCAGCGAACACCGCCACGCGGATAGGGCCGATGTGTTTGCCCACGAGGTGCTGTGGTGGGCGCCGGGTTGCGCGCAGGGCGATATCGGCATCGCGCCGGGTCAGGCTGGCGAGTTCGTTGCCCGCATGCAGCTCAAACCCGAGTAGCGGATGCAGGGTTTGCAGCGGTAGGAGCGCGGGCGCCAGCAGCGCATGCAAAACGGTGTCGGTGGTGCTGATGCGCACCGCGCCGGACACCTGCTCCGGCTGGCACTGCACGGCCGAGCGCGCCGCCTCCAGTTGGGCTTCCATCTGCTCGGCGTACCCGGCCAGTTGCTGGGCCAACTCGGCGGGGGCATAGCCGGCGCGTGAGCGTTCAAAAAGCCGCTGGCCCAGGCCTCTTTCCACCTTTTGAACCGCTCGGAAGACCGTGGAGGCGTCGATGGACAGGCGTTCACCGGCGGCCGCCAGGGTGCCGGTGCGTGCCAGGGCCAGCACCACCTCCAGGTCGGAAGTGCTCAGCTTGTATTGCGTTTTTGCATTCATGGTTTGCGGCGCCGCCTATTTTCATTGCGATGGAGAAATCCTACAGTAGCACCATCCCACCCCACTTTTCCCTTTTGGAAGGAAGCCGCCATGGCGCAAAAACTCACGCTGGTCAGCCACACCCTGTGTCCCTATGTGCAGCGCGCGGCCATTGTGCTGGCCGAAAAGCACTTGGCCTTTGAGCGCATCGATATCGATCTGGGCCACAAGCCGGACTGGTTTCTCCAGGTCTCGCCCCTGGGCAAGACGCCGGTGTTGCTGGTCGATGGCGCGCCCATTTTTGAGTCCGCGGTGATCTGCGAATATGTGGACGAGGTCACGCCCCACCCCTTGCACCCCGCCGACCCGCTGGCCCGGGCGCAGCACCGTGGCTGGATGGAGTTCGGCTCCGCCTTGCTGAACACCATTGGCGCTTTGTACTCGGCCCCCACGGACAGCGCGCTGGCGGCCCAGGCCACGGAGATTCGGCGCAAGCTGGCGCAGGTCGAGCGTGCGCTGGATGCCGCGCCCTACTTTGCGGGGGCGCACTTTTCGATGGTGGATGCGGTGTTCGGGCCGGTGTTTCGCTACTTCGACGTGTTGGACGCGGTGGAGGGCCTGGCTTTCTTCACCCACACCCCCAAGGTGCGGGCTTGGCGCGCCGCATTGGCGGCCCGGCCCTCGGTACGCCAGGCGGTGCGGGCCGACTACGCCGACCTGCTGCGCGACTTTCTGGCCCAGCGCCCCTCTGCGCTGGGCCAAAGGGTCAAGGCGGCGATGCGGGATGCGCAGGAAGGGGCACCGCGTGGGGCGCAAGTTCGTAGTGAAACACCTTGCTGATGATTTGCCAGCGGCCGTCCACATGCACCAGGGTCAGCAGGTCCGTGAAATGCTTGGGCGCGATGCTGCATTGCACCCGCGCCAAAGCAGTCACCGGCCCTGCAAACTCCAGGGAGACAATGCGGTCCGCCCTCGCCTCGTTGCGGCTGGCGGGTGAAGGCCGCTGGTCCACGATGGGGAAGTATTCCCCCATGTCGAGCCGCAACAGCGTGCCCCCGGTCGCGCAGGCGTACAGCGCCGAGGGGTGAAAGACGCGCCGCAAAATCTGCGTGTCGCTGCGGTACAGGCCTTCAAAGTAGTCGGTGATGACCGCTATCACGGCGTCAAACGGCGCATTCATGGGGCAGCCCGCAACGCGGTGACCGTCTGCCCGGCGATGCCCCAGTTGTCCGTGTCCACCTCGTCGATGACGACGAACGTGGTGGCGGGGTTTTTGTTGAGCACCCGCACCAGCAGGTCGGTGGTGCCACGGATCAGTTCCGCCTTTTGCTCGGCGGTGGCGCCTTCGCGCGTGATTTGGATATGGACGTAGGGCATGGCGTGTGTCCTTCGGGCCTTATTTCAGGCTTTACGCCAACAGACCTTCGGCCTGCATGGCCGCACGTACGGCGGGGCGTGCGGCCACCCGGGACAAGAAGCGCTGCAGATGGACCAAATCAGACAGGTCCAGCTGGACGTACTTGGCCCAGCCCGTCACGGTGAAGAGGTAGGCGTCCGCCACGGTGAAGTCCTCGCCGGTGAGGTAGTGGGTGTCTGCCAGGCGCGCGTTGACCCACTCGTACTTCTTGCGCAGCAGCGCGGCGTGCAGGGTCTTGGCCGCAGGGTCGAAGCTGGCGTTGAACAGGGGCGAGAACGACTTGTGCAGCTCCGAGGTCACGTAGTTCTGCCATTCCATGACGCGGTAGCGGGCCAAGCTGCCTGCCACCGGCATCAGCGTGGTGTTGGCGGCCTGGTCTGCAATGTACTGGGCAATCACCGGGCCTTCACTCAGGGTGGCGCCGTCGTCCAGCACCAGCAGGGGCACCTGGCCCTTGGGGTTGACCGTGTAGTAGTCCGTGCCGCTGGCGGTGAGGTGGCGGGCGGTGTCCACCTTCTCCAGCGAAAAGGCGCTGTCTGATTCGCGAAGGACGATGTGCGGGGCAAGTGAACAAGCGCCGGGGGAGAAAAACAATTTCATGGGGTTCCTTGGAAATAGGGGAAGAAGAACAATCGGAGACTGGATCTTATTGATTACCCAGAGATCAATAAATATAAGATCACGCAATTCAATGGTTACATGGAGTTATAAATGCCGCGTTACTTTGACGACCTGATGCTGGGCAGCATCGAGCTGTTTTGCCTGACCGCAGAACAGCAAAGCTTCACGGCTGCGGCCGCCGCCGCCGGCCTGACACCCGCAGCCGTCAGCCGTTCGATCTCGCGGCTGGAGGCGCGCTTGGGGGTGCAACTGTTCATGCGCACGACCCGGCGCGTGCGCTTGACCGAGGGCGGGCGCACCTACTTCGGGCAGTGCCGACAAGCGCTGGGGCAACTGATAGAGGCGGAGCGCGAGATCACGGGCGAGCAGCACCTGCCCTCGGGGACCGTGCGGATCAGCCTGCCCACCTCCTACGGCCACCACCGGATACTGCCGCTGCTGCCCGGTTTTCGGGAGCAGTACCCGGCGGTCGAGCTGGAAGTGCACTTGAGCAACCGCAACATCGATTTCACCGCCGAGGGTTTTGACCTGGCGGTGCGCGGCCGCACCCCACCAGACTCCGGCCTGGTGGCACGCAAGCTGGAGGACGCCGAACTGGTGGTGGTGGCTGCCCCCCGCTATCTGCGCCGCTGCGGCATCCCCATGTCCTTGGATGCGCTGCCGCAGCACGAGTGCATTCAATTCTTGCTGCCCAGCAGCGGCAAGGCCATGCCCTGGTTGCTGCGCCAGCACGCGCAGGACTTCGAATTGCCCACCAAGGGCGGCATGCGCTGTTCGGACGACATCCTGGGCCCGGTCACGCTGGCGCGCGCCGGGGCGGGCCTGCTGCAGACCTACCGCTTCATCGTCGAACACGACCTGCAGCAGGGCAGCTTGCAAGAGGTGTTGGGGGAGTTTGGCGGTGCGTCCAGGCCGTTTTCGCTGCTCTACCCGTCGAACCGCCACATCCCGCAGCGGGTGCGGGTTTTGATCGATTTTTTGCTACAGCGGTTGGGCCCAGCCGCACTGTCGTAGCGGGTCAGCAGTGCAGCGGACTGGCCGGCTCGGACAAGCCCAGCCAATGCCAAGCGGCGTTGTGCAGCAATTCACACGCGCCGGTGGAAAAAAGCTGCACCTGGGGGGGGCTGGCATGGTCGGGGCGCAGCAAATGGGCCTGCGCCAAGACGCTGCGGGTCTGGCGCGCAACAGGCTGGCCGGTTTCGACCAGGTGCACGCCCGGTGGCAAGTGGGCCGTGATGGCATCGCTGGCGAAGGTGTAGTGGGTGCAGCCCAGCACCAGCGTGTCCATGTCGCCCGGTTCATGGCCAAATCGGCCCATAGCCCTGATGTAACGGGCGCAGAGCGCTACTTTTTCAGTAGCATTGTCCGTTTCAATGGCATGGGCCAGACCGGCGCAGGGCTGGATGGTGAAGCGCACCTGCCCGGCGAGCGAGTCCCGCAGGGCCAGGAACTTGGCGCTGCTGAGCGTGCCCTGGGTGCCGATCACGCCGACATGCCCCGTTTGGCTGAGGGACACGGAGGACTTGAGGGCGGGCTCCACGCCGATCAGCGCAAACCCGGGGTGCTCCGCGCGCAGGAGGTGGATGGCCGCCGCGGTGGCCGTGTTGCAGGCCACGACCAGGGCCTTGATGTGGTGCTGGCTGCGCAAATGCTGCACGATGGCGCGGGAGCGGGCGATCACATAGCCGTCGCCGCGCTCGCCGTAGGGCGCGTGGCCATTGTCGGCCAGGTAGACAAAGTGTTCGTGCGGCAGTTCGGCGCGCAGGGCACGCAAAATGCTCAGCCCGCCTACGCCGCTGTCAAACACGCCAATGGAAGCTTCGCGTTTCATCTGTTTATTGAATTACGTGGAGGGAGGTCTTTGGCAACTGCGGCATCCGCATGCATCTGCGCAGCAGCCAGTGTGGGCGATGGTAGCGCCTGCACGGCAGGCCCCGCATGCCGGTAGACATGCGCCTGCCCCGCGCGAAAGGGAATGGTGGACTCCTGCTGCGCGCCCAGGCGCTGGGCCACCGCCATGGACGCGGGGTTGGTGCTCAGCACCACGCTCACGGCCGTCAACCAGCCAAAATCTTCGTACGCCGATTGCAGGGAGCGCCGCGCCGCTTCGGTGGCATAGCCCTTGCCGTGGTGGCCGGGCACCAGCGCCCAGGTGATTTCCGGTTCCACCCAGCCTTCGGGAAACCAGAGCCCGGCCAGGCCCACATAGGCGCCGCTGGCTTTTTCTTCCAGCGCCCAGGGCCCGTAGCCGCGCAGCGCCCAGTGGCCCGCATACACGGCAAATTTGCGCCAGGCCTCGTCGCGCGCGCAGGGGCCGCCATAGGTGGCGGACACCGGATCGGCAAAAAAAGCCGCCATGGGTTCGAAGTCGTCCTGGCGAAAGGCGCGCAAGACCAGTCGCTCGGATTCAAGGGTGGGGATAGCTTGCATCATGGGGTGGGCAGGGTCTGGGTAATACCGCATGGTACCCCGGCACACTTGCTATCAAATCAGGAGCTGCTTGCGCATATTCCATAAGGGCTGGAGGCCTATTTGACCCCTATTTCCCGGCAAATCCGCGATTCTTGTGGATTCTTGTGGATTCTTGCGGAGAACGCTGGCTGAAGCTGCTATCGTGCCCAGCAGGTTTGATCCGTACCACCCTGCCCTTGGGAGATTGCATGAACGTGAGACTCACTTTGCTTGAACTGGCCGCCCGCCACCACCTGAGCCGCCCGCAGACGCAGCAGTTGCTGCAAGGGGCAGGTCTGGCCGATGAGCCTCCGGGCCTGACTGTATGGCTGCCCCGTGGCGTGGCAGTGTTGGCGGCGGCGCTGGGTGGCCTGGGTGTGGTGATGTGGATTGCCGCCAACTGGGACACCCTGGGGCGCTTGGGCCACTTTGCGCTCTTGCAAAGCCTGGTGCTGGCCACCGGCGTAGGGGCGGCCCTGGCGCCCCGGGCGCGGGCACCGCTGGGTTTGCTGGCCTTCTTGGGCATAGGTGCGCTGTTTGCCTACTTTGGCCAGACCTACCAAACCGGTGCAGACCCCTGGCAGCTATTTGCCTTATGGGGCGCGCTGGCCTTGCCGCTGTGCCTGGGCGCGCGCTCGGACGTGCTGTGGGCACCCTGGGCGCTGGTGGTGGTGACGGCCATTTCCCTGTGGGTGCACACCTACAGCGGGCACCGCTGGAGCGTGCAGCCCGACCAGCTTCGGGTGCATGTGCTGGCCTGGAGCGCCATGCTGGTCCTGGTCGGCGCGCTCAGCCGCCCGTGGCAAGGCATTACCGGCGCTGGCATCTGGGGCTTTCGCACCGCCGCCACGCTGGCCGTGGGCGCGGTCACTCTGACGGCCTTGGGTGGCCTGTTTTTTGGCACGGTCCATGCGCAGTATCCGCTGGGGCTGTTGCTGCTGGCGCTGAGCGCGGGCCTGCTGAGCACCCCGCGCTGGTTTGACATATTTGCCCTCAGTGCCGTGGCGCTGGGGCTGAACGCCTTGCTGGTCAGCGGGCTGGTGCGCTGGCTGGGCGAGGGCTCCTGGAACAACGACTGGCTGGGGCGGCTGATGCTGATTGGCCTGTTTGCCGCTGGCTTGCTGGCGGCATCGGTCAGCGGCATTTTGCGCTTGTCGCGCAGCACCCCCACCCCTAACCCGAACTCAGGAGCGCCCGCATGAGCCCGAACGCAGCCCCCCGTTTGCAAGCCGCCCTGGACGCAGCAGTCCAGGCCGGGCTGCTGCCCGCCAACACCCCCGTGGACAAGGGCAGCGAGCGGCCCTGGCCCGTGGTCTTGCTCACGGCACTGGGCGCCTGGTTTGCCGCCGTGCCGCTGCTCCTGGCCATGGGCATGCTGCTGGGCGACATGGTGCGCGCCGGCGCGGGGCCCTATGTGATTGGCTGCCTGGTGCTGGGCGCATCCATCGTGGTCATGCGCTCGCAAGGCCTGCCTTTGTTCGTGGAGCAACTGGCCGTGCCGGCCTTGCTGGTGGGCGGCGGCACGCTGGCGATGGGGGTGTACCGGGATTTTTCCACCACGGGCGGCTCGGCCCTCCTGCTGGTGGTCGTGCTGGGGCTGGCGCTGGCCCTGCCGCAAAACTGGCTGCGGGTGCTGCTGGGGGCCCTGGCTGCGGGCCTGCTGGGCCTGGTCCTGCTGCCGCTCCGAGACTGGGAGCGGGACAGCGGCGGCAGGGTGCTGCTGGTCTTGCACGGTTTGCTGGCGGTGTGGCTGCTGGCCCTGTGGCTGCAGGAGCGCCTGCTGGCCGTGGCGGCGCTGGTGGAATCGCTGGCGGCGGGCTGGCTGTTGACCACCGTGGCGGGCCTCACTTTCTTAGCGGGCTCCACATTTTTGGTGGGCGGCGCCGTGGGCTCCAACGAAATAGGCGCCGTAGCGGGCTGGTTGCTGGGGTTTGAACGCGGCAGTTGGCAGGCCTATTCCATGCAGATCGGCTCCTCCATTCTGGTATTGGCCGCTGCGGGCGTGGGTGCGCTGGCGTGGCCCAGCTTGCGGCAGTTGCTGCCCTGTGCGGTCGCCCTGGTGCTGGCAGTGCTGGCGTGGTTCATGCCCATGCTGGGTGCCGTTTTGCTCGCCCTGATGGTGTGCGCCAGCACCCAGCGCTGGCGCTTGGCCGGCGCCTGCGCCCTGGCGGCAAGCTGGATTCTGGGCGCCTTTTACTACCAACTGCAATGGCCGCTGGCCGACAAAGCCCTGCTGCTGGTTGGCGCGGGTGTGGTACTGGCCGCCCTGGCCTGGCTGGGCCAGCGGGCTTCCCCCTTGGCCACGGCCGATAAGGCCCAACCGCCCCGCTCGGCACGATTGAACATGGGCAGTCTGGCGCTGCTGGCGGGCACCTTGCTCACCGTGCTGGTGGCCAATGGGGCCATCTGGCAAAAGCAGAATCTCATCGCCCACGGCAAGCCCCTGTTCATGGCCCTGGTGCCGGTTGACCCCCGTTCGCTCATGCAGGGCGACTACATGCGCTTGCGTTTTGCCACACTGAACGACCGCACCTTGCCTTTGCTGGAAGACCTGGGCGGCAAGCGCCCGCAGGTGGTGGTGCAACGGGATGCACGGGGCGTGGGCACGGTGCAGCGCCTGCACACACCGGCCCAGCCCCTGGCCGCCAACGAGATGCTGCTGCAGCTCACGCCCAAGGACGGCGACTGGGTGGTGGTTACCGATGCCTGGTTTTTCAAGGAAGGCCAGGGGCCGGTATGGCAAGCCGCCAGGTTTGGTGAGTTTCGCGTGCTGCCCGATGGCCGTGCCCTGCTGGTGGGCCTGGCCGACGCCGCGCTGCAGCCGATCCCAGCAGAGCGGCCGTGAAAGTTGCGGCCCTGTGGCAAGGGGGCGGCGCCAAAGGCTGGGGTCAACGGTAGGGGTGGTATGGTCTGCCTATGAAAACACAAATTGATCATCTGGTCGTCGTCGCACAGACATTGGAACAGGGCGTACAGTGGTGCGAAGCCACGCTGGGCATCACGCCCGGCCCGGGCGGCGAGCATGCACAGTACGGCACCCACAACCGCCTGTTCAAAATCGCCACGCCCAGCCACCCCCTGGCTTATTTTGAAATTATTGCCATCAACCCCGACGCCAAAAAGCCCGCCAATGCGTTGGCCAAGCGCTGGTTTGACATGGACGATGCGGCGCTGCAGGCCGCCGTGGCGACCGCGCCGCGCCTGGTGCACTTTGTGGCCAACACCGATGACATCCAGGCCGCGCGCATCGCCCTGAAAACGCAGGGCATTGACCGGGGGCCCGCCGTGCATGCAAGCCGCCATTCGCGCCGAGGTGTCTTGCAATGGCAAATTACCGTGCGCGAGGACGGGCAGCGCCTGTTCAACGGCGCACTGCCCAGCCTGATCCAATGGGGCAAACCCGACGCCGCAGAGCCCTTGCGCCTGCACCCCCGCAACAGCCTGCCGCGCTCCGGGGTGACCCTGCAGGGCATTGCCGTCACCCACCCGACCGCCACCAAGCTGCAAGCGGCCTATGACGCCATCGGCCTGGGTGGCATCCCGCTGGCCGAAGGCCCCGCCAACATCACCGCCACCCTGCAAACGCCCAAGGGCCTGGTCGAGTTGCACAGCCACGGGATTTGAAGCGGCCGTATGAACGAACTGAAAGCGCTGGAATCCCTGGGCTTGACCTTGCCCAGCCCCGCCTACTTGGCGGGGGCGCTGCTCTTCGGCCTGGTGGGCTATATCGCCTACCGGCGGGGGCGAAAAAACACACAACCCGTGCTCACCTGGACCGGCGTGGCCTTGATGGTCTACCCCTACGCCGTCTCGCACACGGGGTTGCTCTGGGCCGTGGGTGCGGGTTTGAGCGCCTGGGTCTACACCCAATGGAAGCCGTGAGCGCCACCCAGGCCTACGCCCTCTTCGCCACCCCCATAGGCCACTGCGCCGTGGCCTGGAGCGCGCACGGGCTCACCGGGGTGCAACTGCCCGAGCAGGACGAAGCCGCCACCCGCGCACGCATGGCCCGCCGCTTTCCCCTGTGCCATGAAGGTCTTGCGCCCCCGCCGGTGCAAGCGGCCATGGACGCGGTGCTGGCCCTGCTCAGTGGCACGCCCACAGAGCCCGCCGACCTGGGCAACGTGCTGCTCGACATGGACAGTGTGCCGCCGTTCCACCAGCGGGTGTACGCACTGGCGCGCCGCCTGTTGCCAGGAGAAACCGTCACCTATGGCGAGATGGCGGCCCAATTGGGCGAACCCGGTGCGGCCCGCGCCGTGGGCCAGGCCCTGGGCGCCAACCCCTTTGCGCCGGTGGTGCCCTGCCACCGCATCCTGGCCGCCGGTGGCGGCGCGGGCGGTTTCTCGGCCCATGGCGGCGCATCCACCAAACTGCGCTTACTGTTAATAGAGCGCGCCCGCTTCAACGGGCCCGGTTTGTTTGATTAAGGACCCACGGATGTTCACCACCCTCCTCTCCATCTGGATTCTCCACGTGGCCGCCATGGCCACACCCGGCGCCAATGTGTTGCTGGTATCGCAGCTGGCCGCCAGCGACCGCACCCAAGCGGCAGTGTTTGCGGCCTTGGGCATCACGCTGGGCGGGTTTCTGTGGGCCAGCAGCGCGGTGCTGGGGGTGCATGCCATCTTTGCGGCGTTCCCGGGTTTGCGCCTGAGTTTGCAGATTGCCGGTGGCCTGTACCTGCTGTGGGTGGCCAGCCGTTTGTGGCGCTCCGGCGGCGTGGCCATCCATGGCGGCCAAACCTCGGTCTCGCGCAGCGCCGCGTTTCGCCTGGGTTTTCTGACCAACATCACCAACCCCAAGTCCGCCTTGTTTTTTGGCAGCGTGTTCGCCGCCTCCTTCCCCGTAGCACCCAGCCCCCAGCTGCAAATGGCGGCGGTAACCATGGTTGTGGTCAACACGCTGTGCTGGCACACCCTACTGGCCTACCTGTTCTCGCGTGGGCGGGTGCGTTCGACTTACGCACGCGTGCGCGGCCTGGCCAACCGCATCGCGGCGGCGGTGGTAGGCGCCCTGGGCCTGGGCCTGCTGGTGGCGACCCTGCGCGACGCCCGGGCATAAGGGCTACTTTTGCTATCAATTCAGGAGCTGCTTGCGCACACCAGGTATGCCTGAAAGGCTTATTGGATGCCTATATCCGCATGTGCGCTTGCCATTCTCTTTGCACCAGTGCCCAGCCCTCGGGCCAGTCGGCCAGACCGCTGCTGGCATTGAGGTGGCCCCGCGCTCCCAGGCAGATATGCTCCGCGCCCCAGGCGGCGACGCGCTGCTCGGTATAAGCCGGACTTGAAAAGGGGTCGTTGGTGCTGCTCACCACCGTGAGGCGCCGACCGGCCAGGGTGGAGGGGAGTGGCAGGAACCCAGTGGCTTCCACCGGAAAAGACGCGGCGGCGGGGTCGGGCACCGCCACCAGCAAGGCGGCGTGGATGGCCTGTGCCGAATGCGCGGCCCAGCGCGCCACCACCAGGCAGCCCAGGCTGTGGGCCACCACGATAGGCGGCTCGGCGCACTGGCGGACGGCCAGCTCCAGCACCTCGGCCCAGGCGTCGCACACCGGATGCTCCCAATCCTGCTGCTGCAGGCGAAGCACATTCGAATATCGGGCCTCCCACAGGGACTGCCAGTGGGTGGGGCCAGAGTTGCCAATGCCGGGTACCAGTAAAACGGGGCGCATAGAGAAGTTCCTGAAGTAAAAAAAGGGGTTCCGCTACGATAGTTGGGGCGGGCGCCACGCACCATGGCAAAGCATCGGAATATCAGGGCCCAAACCTTGCAATCATTGGCCCCTCAAGGAAACACGCACCATGGACCTGGACACCAAAGACCGTTTGATCATCGAAGCCCTGCAACATGATGCCCGCCAGAGCCTGGCCGCGCTGGGGCGGCGCATCGGTTTGTCTCAACCGGCCATCAGCGAGCGGGTCAAGAAGCTGGAAGATGCGGGCGTTATTGAGGGCTACGGCGCCAAAATCAGCCTCAAAGCCATTGGGCTGGGGCTGCAGGCGGTGGTGCGGGTGCGCACCACCCATGCCCACATCCAGCAGTACGTGGCGCTGTTCCAGGCCATGCCGGAGATTCTGGACGCGGTGCGGGTGACGGGGGAGGACTGTTTTGTGGTGCGCTGCGCCTTTGCCGACCCGTCCGACCTGGAGCGGGTGGTGGACGCACTGGCCGTGCACGGCAGCGTGTCCACCGCACTGGTGCTCTCCCATCCGGTGAGCAAACCGGCCGCCATGCGCTGAATTCAGAGCCTCAGGCAACAAATAGCCATTTATCAAAAATTCATGCACAAATGCTGCATACATTGCTGGATATTTGCACCGCAACGCATACCTTGCGCGCGCACTCTTGACCACAATCAAGGTTTACCCCCAACGCACCGAGGAGCATTGCCGTGACCGATCCCTTTACCCCGTCCACCGAATTGCGCAGTGGCATCGCTGCCCACCCCCAAACTGTGCTGATCACCGGCGCCGCAGGCAATCTGGGCCGTGCCGTGGCCAGTGCCTTTGCTGCACAAGGCGCCCATCTGGTGCTGATCGACCTGCGGCGTGAAAACCTCGAACAGAGCCATGGCGCACAGAGCGAACGGCAGCTGTTCCTGCCCGCGAACTTGCTAGACGCGACACAGGTTCAGGGGGCAGTTCAGGCGGCGGTGGCACGCTTTGGGCGCATCGACGTGCTGTGCAACCTGGCCGGGGGCTTTCGCATGGGCGACGCGGTGCATGCCACGCCAGACAGCACCTGGGACTTTCTGATGGACCTCAACGCCCGCACGCTGCTGAACATGGTGCGCGCCGTGGTGCCGCACATGCTGGAGCACGGGGGCGGAAAAGTTGTCAACGTCGGTGCGTTTGCGGCACAAAAGGGTGCCGCCCACATGGGCGCCTACTGCGCGGCCAAGAGCAGCGTCATCCGCCTCACCGAGGCCATGGCCGCCGAATTGCGCGAGCAGCACATCAACGTCAACTGTGTGTTACCCACCATTCTTGACACCCCGGAGAACCGCGCCGCCATGCCGGATGCCGACCCCTTGCGCTGGGTCGCCCCCGCAGACCTGGCCAGTGTCATTGCCTTCCTGGCCTCGGACGCGGCCAAAGCCATGCATGGCGCCGTTCTGCCGGTGACCGGCTTGAGCTGATCACCACACCCGGTACACCTGCCCGGTCTGCGCGCCGTCCACACTGCGGGCGTAGGCCAGGGCCACGCGCGCGGCGGGAACCGGTTCAAAGCCCACGAAGTAGGGACCGTAGGCGGGCATGGATTCCTGCAGCACCGAGGCATTGACGACATTGATGCGGATGCCGCGTGGCAATTCAATCGCCGCACCAAGTGCAAATCCCTCCACGGCCTTGTTCACCGCCGTGGCATTGGCGCCCAGGCGTATGGGCTGTTCGCCGACGATGCCGCTGGTCAATGTGATGGAGCCGCCATCGTGGAGGTACTTCTGGCCGATGAGGGTCAGCTCCACCTGGCCCATGAGTTTGCTGTTCAGTCCAATGCGGAACTGCTCCCCGGTCATTTCGGTCAGTGGGCCGAAGTGAAGATCCCCCGTTGCGGCGACGATGGCATCGACCTTGCCGATTTTCTGGAACAGGGCTTCGATGCTGGCGGGCTGCATCACGTCCACCGGGTGGGTTGCGCTGCTGCGGCTGGCTGCGATGATTTCATGGCGCTTGGCCAGTTCGGTGACCACCGCTTTTCCTACCGTGCCTGTGGCGCCGATGACGAGAACTTTCATGGTTTTTTCCTTCTGTGTGGACATGCCGGTGTGGCATGGAAGGGATTGTTGATTACATCGACAAAGGAATAAATACCATATCATTTACTTCATTGTTAACCATTGGTTTTTAATAATGGACCGTTTCGACAGCATGGCCGTGTTTGTGGCCACCGTGGACAAGGGCAGCCTGAGCGCGGCGGCCGAAGCCTTTGGCATGTCCGCGCCCATGGCAGGCAAGCACATTCGCCATCTGGAAGAACGGCTGGGCGCGCGGCTACTCACCCGCACCACACGCCGCCAGAGCCTGACCGAGATTGGCCAGGCCTACCTGGAGCAATGCCGCCAGATTCTGGAGCAGGTGCGCGCCGCCGAATCGTGCACACAGGCGCTGCGCGCCAGCCCGCGCGGCAAGCTGCGCATCAACGCACCGGTGACCTTTGGCTCCCTCATGCTGGCGCCTGCACTCACCCACTTTTTGGACCAAAACCCCGAGGTGCAGGTGGAGCTCACCCTCAATGACCGGGTGATTGACCTGGTGGAGGAGCGCGTGGACGTGGCCATCCGCATCGGCGCACTGGCCGACTCCGGCCTGGTGGCGCGGCCGCTCAAGCCCTATGGGGTGGTGATTTGCGCGGCACCGCAATACCTGCAGCGCCACGGCACCCCGCGCCACCCGGAAGACCTGGTGGACCACCAGTGCCTGGGCTTTACCCACTGGTCACGGCGCGGCGGTTGGACGCTGGGCCGCACCGACACGCCGCCGCGCGGCTGGCCGGTGAGCCGCTTCCAGTCCAACAACGGTCTGGCGCTGCGCATGGCGGCGCTGGAGGGTTTTGGCATCGTGATGCAGTCGTCCGCCATGCTGGCAGGTGATCTGGCGGCCGGGCGGCTGGTGGAACTGCTGTCCGAGCACCTCCCCCCGCCCCTGCCCATGCACCTCATCTACCCCAAGGACCGCCAGCCGGTTCCCAAACTGAGCCGTTTTGTCGAATTTGTGCTGGCGCGGTTTGGCGTCTGAATCCACGGCAATAGCCGAAAACACTACCAATTCAGGAGCACTCTGCGCTTATTGCGGCTGGCTTCGTCGGCGTATTGGACGAGGGCGGGGCAGCGGGCGCTTGGGTGGCGGTGCAACATCCGTTATAAAGTCGGGTCTGCCACAAGGAGTCCATTTGCGTCCATCCATCATTGAGGTCAGCGAACTGACGTTTGACTACCCGGGCTTTCGCGCTCTGGACCGTGTCAGCCTCTCCATCGCTCCCGGCACCGTCACCGCGCTGGTTGGCCCCAACGGCGCCGGAAAAACCACCTTGCTGCGCTGCATTGCCGCATTGGAAACGCCCTTGTCGGGCACCATTCGGGTGGCGGGTCTCGATGTTTTTGAGTCGCCGCGCGAGGTGCACCGTCTGATGGGCTACCTGTCCGACAATTTTGGCCTGTACCATGACCTGACCGTGGCACAAGGGCTGGAATACGCGGCCCGCTCGCAGGGCCTGGCCGCCGCAGCCGTGCCCCAGGCGGTTCAATCCACGGCACACCGCCTGGGCTTGGGCGACAAGCTGCACACGCTGGGCGGCGCGCTGTCACGTGGCCAGCGCCAGCGGCTGGCCATTGGCCAGGCCATCATTCACGCTCCCCAGGTGCTGCTGCTGGACGAACCCGCCAGCGGACTGGACCCGGAGGCCCGCGGCGCGCTGGCCCAGGTCTTCCTGGAGCTACAGGCGCAAGGCATGACTTTGCTGGTTTCCAGCCACATCCTGGCCGAACTGGACGCGTACTCCACCCACATGCTGGCACTCAACCAGGGCCGCGTGCTGGAGCACCGCGCTTTAAACCATGTGCTGGCCACGGAGGCTGGCGACAGGGCGGAGCGCCTACTGCGATTGGAGTTCATGGAGCCCGCCGCGTCCGTTGCCCCGTGGTTGCAAGCGCAGGCCAACATACGGCTGGGCCGGATGGAGGGCCACGGCCTTGAGATCGGGCTCATGGGTGGTGCTTCGGCGCAAGCCAGCCTGGTTGCAGCCTGCGTGGCGGCGGGCCACCACTTGACTGTCATTGCGCCGATTACGGAGAACCTTCAGCAGTCCTACCTGAAGTCCCTCGCCGTCAATCGGGCCACGGAACACAGCGCGAGGACGCAAGCATGAATCCCGAATTTCGCCGGCAACTCTGGCTGCAGTTCTCCGCCACCCGTCTGGCCGTATTGCCCATCCTGCTGATGGCCTGCTTCGTGGCGGTTTACCTGTCCTCTGAAGAACAGCCCGCCCCGGCGCTTGCTGTAGCGGGCGCGGTGCTGTTCGCGGTGTTGGTGGGAGGCATGGGCACGCTGGCCGCCGGTGCCAGTGTCATGGACGAGATCACCGACCGCACCTGGGATCAGCAGCGCATGAGCGCGATGCAGCCTTGGGCCATGACCTGGGGCAAGCTGGCGGGGGCCAGCGCCTACGGCTGGTACGGCGGCGCGCTGTGTTTGTTGGTCGCCCTGCCGGCCGCCTGGATGGCCGAACACCGCGGTCTGGCCCCTATGCTCGCCTTGGCCGGTGTCCTGTCCGGGGTGTTTTTGCAGGCGCTGATGATGGCGGTGAATTTGCAATTGGCCAAGACCGGTGGCCGCCTGGCGCGCCGCAGCGGCGTCCTGGCGCTGCTCTTGCTGTTCATGTGGGCCCTGGGGCCCCTGCTGGGCACCCTGCGCGGGCTGAGCGTCATCTGGTGGAGCTTGTCCTTTGACCGCCTCGACTTCACGGTGGCCTCCCTGGCCTTGTTTGCCTTGTGCGCGCTGGGCGCGGCCTGGCGGTCCATGGCCGAGGTGCTTGCAGTGCGGCAGTTGCCCTGGGGCTGGCCCGGTTTGGCTTTGGTGGCCACGCTGTACCTGGCCGGGTTCGCCCCCAGCCAGCCGTGGGCGGTGTTGGGAGCGGTAGGCTTGGGCACCTGCACGCTGTTCACCTATTTTGCGCTGCTGGCCGAACCCCAGCCGCGCCCCCAGTGGCAGCGGGTCGCCACACGCCTGTCCGCCCACCAATGGCGCGCGGCCTTGCTGCAACTGCCGCGCTGGCCCGGTACTCTGGTGCTGGCCCTGCCATTCGCGGTGTTGACAGCCTTGACCCTGAGCCAGCAGGATGCGCGCCTGCCTTGGGCGTGGGGCGAGCATTTCGCGCTGCAAGCGCTTGCCTTGGTGCTGATCATGGCGCGCGACTGCGCCTTGGCCCTGTGCTTTGCCTTTGCCCCCAAGAGTCGGCGGCCACTGCTGGCATTTGTGGTGCTGATGGTGGTGCTGCATGGGCTCTTGCCCTGGTTGCTGGGTTCGGCGGGCAGCAATCTGCTGCTGCGTGTGGCCCAGCCTTTGCTGGCCGGCGGCGCGCTCTCGCTGGCGATCGCCACGGTGCACCTGGCAGTGGCCCTGGGCGTGCTGCGCTGGCGCTGGTTGACGAGTACGCCGGGCCAGCGCTGATCCACCGCCCCCAGGGGCAGCCCGCCGGCCACCCCTGAACCGACGTTACCGCTGGAAGCGCGCCTGTGCCACCTCGTCGGCCACCACGCTGGTGGCGCGGCCTTCGCGGTCGGCACGCGTAAAAATCTCGGCCAGGGTGTCGCTGATTTCCCGCACATGGGCGTCCACGTCCGCTTCGGGCTTGTTCAGGTACTCGTAGCAGACCTTGATGATGCCGCCCGCGTTGATCACAAAATCCGGGGCATACAACACGCCCTTTTGGCGCAGCAGCTCACCCACATCGGCCGTGGCCAACTGGTTATTGGCCGCACCTGCCACGATCTTGGCCTTGAGGCGGGCCAGCGTCCCGGGATTGAGGGTGGCACCCAGGGCGCAAGGGGCGTAGATGTCGGCCTGCACATCGTAGATGGCGTCCACGGCCACGATCTCGGCGCCCAGTTCCTCGCGGGCACGCTCCAGCGCGGCACGGTCAATGTCGGCCACCACCAGCTTGGCGCCCGCTGCGTGCAGCCGGCGCGCATAGTCGTAACCGACATGGCCCAGGCCCTGCACGGCCACGGTCAAGCCCTCCATGCTGTCGCGCTGCAGGTGGTGTTTGACGGCGGCTTGTGCACCTACAAAACAACCCAAGGCGGTATAGGGCGAGGGGTCGCCGCTGTCCCCCAGACCGGCCACATAGCGGGTTTTGCTGGCCACATGGGCCATGTCCTGCGGGCTGGTGCCCACGTCTTCGGCGGTGATGTAACGCCCGCCCAGGCGCTCCAGCGCTTCCCCCAGGGCTTCAAACAGCGCGGGCGTTTTGTCGGTCTTGGGGTTGCCAATGATCACGCTTTTACCGCCGCCAATGGGCAGTCCGGCCACCGCGTTTTTGTAGGTCATGCCGCGCGAGAGGCGCAGCACATCGTTGACGGCCAGCGCTTCGCTGGCGTAGTTCCACATGCGGCAACCGCCCATGGCCGGGCCGAGGTTGGTGTTGTGGACGGCAATGATGCCTTGGAGGCCGGATTTGGATTCTGAGACGAAGACCACTTGTTCGTGGTTGTCAAAATTGAGTTCATTGAAAATGAAAGCGCTCATGCTTGAATGGCTCCGCGCGGAAAACAGGCACGCGCCCGGGTAGGACGGTGTTGTTTTTCCACTTTGTTTTGGGTTAAAAGTAGGTGGCAAAAACGTGGCGTTGGCAGCGGGTAGCCGCAAACGACGCGAGCGGTGAGGGTGTCACCGCGCTGGAGTATAGGCGGTCGCAACACAGGCACTTTTCAGCCCCGGGGCCCCTGCGGTGCATCGAAGCTGTCAAAATCCGCAAAACACCCGTCCTTTCATGCCCAAACCGATACCCCTCACCTCTTCCTCCCACCCCCTCTTGGTTTCTCCTGCTGTAAACATAGCCAGCTACTTGCTGGTTGCGTTGCTGTGCCTGGGAACACTGGTCTATGGACTGCTGCCCGGTTTACTGGCGGTTTGCCTGGGTTACCTTTTGGCCACCGCCCTGGCCGGCAAAGGGCGCGTGCGGGGACCACGTTTGAGTCCCGTCATGGCCGCCGCGGTGGTGTTGCTGTTGCCCATCGTACTTTTGGGACTGATTTTGGCCAACGCGCAAGGCATGGCTTTTGGTGCGGTGCAGCAGTACCAAGCCTTGTTGCACCACTTGGCAGGCACCGTTTTGGAAATCCGGCAAAAACTCCCGGCCGACCTTGCCAGCCATTTGCCCGATGAGCTGATTGCCGCACAGGTCTGGCTGGCCAATTACCTGAAATCCCAGGCGCGTGCCTTGGCAGGATTTGGCTCCACCGGACTGCACGGCAGTCTGCTGGTATACGTGGGCTTGGTGGTGGGCGCACTGATTGAAGGCACCCAGTTGCTCCCCACCCGCGCGCCCCTGCGGTTTGCAATGCGCCAGCGGGCGGGGCATTTCATTGAGGCATTCCGCCAGATCGTGGTGGCCCAGTTTTTTATTGCCGCCTTCAACGCGCTGTGCACGGCGGTCTTTTTGCTGGGTCTGTTGCCCCTGTTTGGCACCCACATGCCGTACGTGGCTTCGCTGGTGGCCCTCACTTTTTTTGCGGGCTTGATTCCCATTGTGGGCAATCTGCTGTGCAATGGGGTGCTGACCTTGGCGGGTGTCTCCATCTCCCCCACGGTGGGCTTGGCCTGCCTGGCATTTCTGGTCGTTATCCACAAATTTGAATATTTCATCAACGCCAAGGTGGTGGGCATACGCACCAGTACGGCTGCCTGGGAGTTGCTGGCCGTGATGTTTATTGGCGAGGCCGTCTTTGGCATCACAGGTTTGGTTGCGGCACCGCTGTACTACGCCTACGCGAAAAAAGAACTGCAAGTCACCGGTTTGGTTTGACAGAAGAAAGCACCGATTGAACACACCTGCCATCCCTGTCGCCAAACCTTGGCTCATCGACTTCTTTCTGCTTGCCGCCATTTGGGGCTCGTCGTTCATGTTCATGCGTCTGGGGGCCATGGAGCTCGGAGCCTTTCCCGCAGCAGGCATGCGGGTGGTGATCGCAGCCTTGTTTTTGCTGCCGATTTTGCTGATGCGCGGGCTTGGCCCCACCTTGCGCTCTCACTGGAAGGCCACCTTTGCCATTGGCATCGTGAACTCGGCCATTCCGTTTGCGTGCTTCACTTATGCCCTGCTGAGCATCACCACCGGGCTGACCTCAATCCTGAACGCCACGGTCCCCTTGTTCGGTGCGGTAGTGGCCTGGTTGTGGCTGAAGGACCGGCCCAACGGGTCGCGCACCTTGGGGCTTTTGGTTGGTTTTATGGGGGTGGCCATGCTGGCCTGGAGTAAGGCCAGTTTCAAGCCGGATGCCTCTGGTGTGTCCACCGGCTGGGCCGTGCTGGCGTGTTTGTTGGCCACCCTGTGTTATGGCATCGCCGCCAGCGCCAGCAAACGGTATTTAAGCGGCCTGCCCTCCTTGGTGTCCGCCACCGGCAGCCAGATAGGCGCAGCATTGGGACTCGCCCCGCTGACCCTGTGGTATTGGCCTGAACACCCGGTGACGCTGAACGCTTGGCTGGCCGTACTCATGCTGGGCGTGCTGTGCACCGGCATAGCCTACATCCTGTATTTCCGATTGATCGAACGTGCAGGGCCCGCCAAGGCCCTGTCCGTCACCTTTGCCATTCCCGTTTTCGCCGTGCTGTATGGCGTGGTGCTACTTGGAGAAGCGGTTACCCCATGGATGCTAGGCTGCGGCGTGGTCATTGTTTTGGGCACCACTTTGTCCACCGGTTTACTCTCCCTGCGCAAGTAGCCAAGGCGCTTCCTGGGTCCATCATGCGTACTAACCCTAGGCTGTCGCAGGTATAAATTCAGACACATGCAACAGTGCTACGGTATAGTTTCGTGAGAGGCGATTCACTGAAGATCGCCTCCAAGGGAAAGGCTGAAAATGCGCTGGTCGCTTTCTGTATGGCTGACAGCGTTGTTGGCAACTTCCACGGCCTGGGCCGATATCTCCGCAGCACAGCGGTGGATAGAACAGGAGTTCACACCTTCGTCCTTGACCCGCGCGCAGCAGTTGGAAGAGTTGAAATGGTTTGCCTCGGCCGCAGACAGCCTCAAGCGCCAAGGCATCACCCACATACGCGTGGTGTCCGAACGCATCGACACCCACGAATACGAGTCAAAAATCCTCAGCAAGGCCTTCGAAGAAATCACCGGAATCAAGGTCCAGCATGACGTGATCACCGAAGGTGAGTTGGTGGACAAGCTCTATGCCGCCATGCTCACCGGCTCCCACGAGTACGACGGATGGATTTCTGACTCTGACTTGATTGGAACCCACTACCGCTACGGCGCGGTGGTGCCTCTGTCAGACTATATGCAAGGGGCCGGACGCGATTTCACCAACCCGACCTTGGACCTGAAAGACTTCATCGGGCTGCAATTCACCACCGCCCCCGATGGCAAGCTGTACCAGTTGCCCGACCAGCAGTTTGCCAACCTGTACTGGTTTCGTGCCGACTGGTTCGCCCGCAAAGACCTGAAAGAGAAGTTTCTTGCCAAATATGGCTACCCACTGGGCGTGCCAAAAAACTGGTCGGCCTACGAAGATATCGCCAATTTCTTCACCAATGACGTCCAGGAGCTGGATGGCAAAAAAGTGTATGGCCACATGGACTACGGCAAACGCGACCCGTCGTTGGGCTGGCGCTTTACCGATGCCTGGTTGTCAATGGCAGGGGCCGCCGACAAGGGTATTCCCAACGGACTTCCGGTAGACGAATGGGGCATACGCGTGGCCTCCGACCAGTGCACACCCGTGGGCGCGTCCGTGGCCCGTGGTGGTGCGGTCAACTCGCCCGCTGCGGTGTTCGCTTTGCGCAAGTACGTCGAGTGGCTAAAAAAATATGCGCCACCCGAGGCAGTCGACATGACTTTCTCCGACGCGGGGCCTGTGCCCGCCCAAGGGCAGATTGCACAGCAAATTTTTTGGTACACCGCCTTCACCGCCCCACTCACCCAGCCCGGCATTGCCGCAGTCAACAAGGACGGCACCCCTAAATGGCGTATGGCGCCCTCACCACACGGGCCCTACTGGAAAACGGGAATGCAAAACGGCTACCAGGATGTGGGGGCGTGGACTTTTCTGAAGTCCACTCCGCCGCTGAATATGTCTGCGGCCTGGCTCTACGCACAGTTTGTGACGTCCAAGACCGTGTCCCTGCGCAAATCGGTGGTGGGGCTGACCTTCATCCGCGAATCCGACATCAAACACCCCTACTTCACCCGCCATGCCGATCGTTATGGTGGGTTGATCGAGTTCTACCGCAGCCCGGCACGCGTGGCCTGGACGCCCACGGGGACCAATGTTCCCGACTACCCCAGAATGGCCCGTTTATGGTGGGCCAACGTAGCCACGGCGGTGAGTGGCAAGAAGACCCCACAGGAAGCCATGGACAAGCTGGCCAATGAGATGGATGACGTTCTCACCGAGCTGCAGCAAGCGGGTATGCAACATTGCACGCCGCGCATGAATCCCAAGTTGGACCCGGCACGCCGCCTTTCCGCCAAGGGTTCGCCCTGGCAACAGCTCAAAGATGAGAAGCCTTTGGGGGAAACGATTCCCTACGAAAAACTGCTCAAGGCTTGGAAAGAAGGGCGAGTGCAGTGACACTCAAAAAAGCTTCCATCGGCGTACTTGAGCGCACACGCAGTGCGTTGTTAGTGTTTGCAGTTGCCACTTCGATTGCCATCGTGGCCCAAACGTGGTGGGCAGTGGAACAAGACCAGCAACAAACCATGGCCTCGGAGACCACCAATGGCATGGTCGCCGTACGGTTGCTGGAGGAACACGCGAGCCAAACCCTGCAAGACGCAGTCCACACACTGGACCAGGTGGGCCGCGCCGTACGCCCCGGCCGCTTTGATGGCCCCAAAGAGTCGGCGCGTATACGCAAGTTCGTGGCCAGCCATGACCTGAGCCACAGCCGCCACCTGAAGGCTTTGCAGTATGTCAGTCCAGACGGGATTAGCTGGATTAGCTCGCCGGACTACCCCACCCACCAGAGCAGTGTGGCCTACCGTAACGACATTCAGTTCCTGCTGAGCCATCCCACGCACCATGGTGTGGTGGTGGGCCATCCATTTGCCAGCAACTACGATAGCCAGTGGGTGATTCCCGTGTCAAGAACCCTCTTCGACCTCTCGGATCGTCCGGTAGGAGTTATCAGCGTCAATGTGCGGCTATCGTACTTTGGAACTCTTTACTCGCGGGTCGCCAAAGAGAACCGCGCCAGTGTTGCCCTGTTTTCCGACGATGGTTTTGTAATTGTCCGCTCTCCATTTGAAGCACGCTATGTGGACAGAGATATCTCCAACGAGCAGATAGCGAAATCACTTTTGAGCGCTTCATCCGAAGGCTCCTTCAGCGACGCCTTTTTTTTGGATGATGACGAGGGCCTGAAACTGTATGCATACCGCAAGATCGCCGAGTTCCCAATTACCGCAGTGTATGCACGGGAATACGACAGCGTACTCACCCCCTGGCGTGAAAGAACCCAAGGCCGAGTTCTCTTTGCAGCCGGTACGCTTGTGCTTGCTGCGGCCCTGACGGCATTTCTACTGGTCTACATTCGGCGCCTTCAAAGTTCACAAATTTCACTGAAAGAGAGTGAATCCAAGTTTTCCAGTTTGTTCGAGCAATCCCCGGTTGCCTCTACCCTCATACGGACTGCAGACGGTAGATTCGTCGAAACCAATGCAGCCTGGCTTGCGCAATTTGGCTATCAACGGGACGAGGTCATTGGACACACGGCACTGGAACTCGGTATGTGGGTGGTCCCAGAAGACCGCAAAAGACTCGTAGACCTGTTGGTGCACGATCATTCGGTAGACAAGTTCGAGGTACGCCACCGACACAAAGATGGCCACGAAATCACCTGCCTGATGTCTGGTCGCATCCTCCCGTCTGAACAGCAATTGCTCACGATTTTCACGCTGGTCGATATCACCCAACAAAGAGCGGTCGAACAAGAAATACGGGAAATCAATCAACAACTGGAGCAACGGGTGCTCGCACGCACCGAAAAATTGGAAATAGCCAACCGAGAACTAGAACAGGCGTTGGTGTCCGTGCATGCCATGCAGGCAGAATTGGTACGCACTGAAAAGATGGCTGCCCTGGGATCCCTGGTGGCCGGGGTGGCCCATGAACTCAACACGCCTATTGGTAACAGTGTGACCATCGCCAGCACACTCCAGCATCAAATTTCCGGCATTTTCAAAGAATTCACGGACAACACCATGCGCCGTTCAGGTTTGCAAGAATTTTTGGAGAATGCCAGCTGGGGCACAGAAATTTTGATGCGCTCACTTACCCGGGCCGCAGAGCTGATCGGTAGCTTCAAACGCGTGGCCGTAGACCAATCCAGCGATCTGCGACGTCAATTTGACCTGCCAACGGTGCTGCGAGAAGTGTGCTTGACGATTGAACCCATGTACAAGAACAAACCCTACGATCTGGCATTGGATCTATCGACAGACATTGAAATGGACAGTTTTCCTGGCGCGCTGGGCCAGCTAATTACCAATTTTGTCAGCAATGCACTGCAGCATGGTTTTGAGGGTAGAGCCCATGGCCACATGCAACTACGCGCCCGTGCGACCACGCGGGATCAGGTGGCCATTCAGTTCTCCGACAATGGCGTCGGAATGTCGGAAGACACCCGTAATCGTGTGTTTGATCCCTTTTTCACCACCAAACTGGGACAAGGCGGTTCAGGTTTAGGCATGAATATCGCCTACAACATCGTCAGAGAGGTACTCGGCGGCACCATTGATATACAGACCGCCCCAGGAGCAGGGGTAGAAATAACGGTAACCATTCCCCGGGTAGCACCCCAACATCAAGAATAAAAAGATATCAGAGGTTCCCCTCCCCGAGGGAGTTTTTCGTTTGGCAAAAAAAAAACGCCCAGTCAAATGACTGGGCGTTTTTCGGTTGACTAGCCTG
>Ga0209343_10000966_pt1 | contig 39801 bp, 40 predicted proteins | sample RifCSPlowO2_02_FD_184026 | JGI IMG/M metagenome (GOLD analysis project Ga0209343, IMG submission 184026) | Groundwater microbial communities from Rifle, Colorado - Rifle CSP2_plank lowO2_0.2 (SPAdes) (version 2) | ecosystem: Environmental > Aquatic > Deep subsurface > Groundwater | place...
AATGGTTTTCTCAGTGGTTTAAAACGATGGGGATCCTCCAGTATATCTTGCACTTTCCGATTAATTAACCGCAGCATTTCTTTGTCTTTCTTCTGGAGTCTTTTGAATTTTTTGTCAAGACTTTCCTTGACGACAAGTTTATACACTATTTTAGTCCGTATCTCTTTTCAAAGCCATCAACTATAATTGACCTTTCCAGTTCTATATCTCTCATCCGCAATATAAAATCTTCGCGTAACTCCGGCTCTTCTAAAAGACTCTTTTTAATCTGTACTACATCACGCTGCAGATCAGTAACTTTTTTGTAAATAACTTCGAGTGTTATATTCTCCATTTTTATGGCCTCCTTTTCTTCTATGGTAACACATTTTTACCTACATTCAAGCTGAATTCTTTGGTTCACATTTTTGAACGCATGGGGTCACCCATTAAAAGGCACCTGTCAAGAGAAAAAGAGACTCCATTAAGCAAAAAACTGTTTTTTTGTCTTTCTTTGTTTAAACTAAATTAACAACATCCACACCCTTACCGTAGTTTCTTTAGTTTTGGTGTCAGTCTTTGCTGCACCAGTCACCCATCAGGATTAAGGCATTGATGTTTCATCTTGTTGTCTATTCCTGCCCTTTCTGCGTTACGCAGACCAGAAAATCTTCGGTTCCATGCCGTGTCCAAATGTTTTACAGGTCTAATGGTTGTTAACCAACCCTTATGTGGCTCACGGTATGGGCAGTAAAGATGTCGTTAACTATTTATAATGGGTGGAACGGATTACCAATCAAGTCTATTGGTTATGCCAACCCCAAGCCAGGTTCACCGTTCCAGCCAGCCTGTATTCATCCGAATAACTTCTCCGGTATAAATGGGACTCCGTCCTTCATGATATAATATGCCGCCCTTGCAAGCTTATGGGAAAGGGCATTGTGCGCTACCATGAAGTTTGACTTCTGCAGTTTCCTGTTGTAATAGTCCCTTGCCTTCTGGTTATATCGTCTTGCTATCTCGGCAGCCTCGGAAAATGCCCATGCCAGATATTTATTCCCATTCTTCTTATTCCCTTTCCCTTTAGACTTGTCATTGCTCGTCCATTTGCTGGATACTTTCCTGCAATAAGATGCATAGTTCCCAACCTTCTTGAAACGGTTTATTGGACCTGTTTCAAGCATAATAGTCAACGCCAGAATCTTGCCTACACCGGGAATAGTCTTGAGATAACTGTAAGGTTCTTTCAATTCCATTTTTTCTTCAATGACAGATTCTATCTCTTTTATTTACTGCTCAGAAAGTCAATACTTTCTTTACTGACCATTCCGGCTAAGGCAAGGTCTTCATCCTTCTGAAATAACGGAGAAACACGATCTTCTGAGATGGTTTTAATATCATTAACCTTGAGCTTAATGCCGCAGTTCCTGCTTATAATGTTCTGCAGGCTTATAATAAGGGATGTCCTGAGCCTTACCAGATGTCCTCTTTTTCGCAGCAAGTCCCTTACAGGTCTTTCTTCTTTTGGATAAATATAGCCTTCCGGCAATATGCCTAATTTCAACATCTCCGCAAGCCAGAAGGCGTCGTGCTTATCATCGGCATATTTTAGCCCTGTGTACTTCTGTATACCTGCTGGATTAGCAAGATGCACTTGATATCCTTCACTCATCAGCAGATCAACCAGCCAGTACCAGTTGTATGTAGACTCTACAACAATTCCAACGATTTCGTTCTTAAAGGGTTTTAGTGCATCCCTTATATCATCAGGAGCGTTGGGAAGTTTCTTTTTGAAAACCCTCTTTCCATCCTCATCAATTATAGCCAGATAGCTGTTGCTTGAATGTAGATCAATACCGGTGTACAATTCCATAAGGCACCTCCTCGGGTTAAGATTGGTCTCTTTTCCCAAGCATACCTGAATGTTATTCGTTCTGTATGCACAAAGGTACCTTTTTATGATTATCAGGTCTTGAAATATAACTTTTTGCTTTTTATAAATCCAACCCATGCAACAACCCCCGAACCCCTCCCCTATTCAGTCCCTTCGGGGACAGGTTTATTAAGGGGACTACAACCCCCTCAATCCCCCTTTTAACTCACATCAAACCAATCCAGTCTTTACCCATCACCTTATTTTTGAGTAACATTTTATTTCTCTGTCTGATATAATTTCAATATGAGAAAGCTCAAGCTTTACCTTGATACATCTGTTATAAATTTTTTGTTTGCAGATGATGTGCCTGAGTTTAAGAAAATTACAGAGGAGTTTTTTGAAATAGTTAAGATTGGAAAAGGATTTGAAGTTTATATTTCTGATGTGGTTATAAATGAAATAACCAAAACAAATGATATAATAAAAAGAAACAATTTGTTATCTATCATTCAAGATTACCATCTTATAAGGCTGCCAAATGATAAAGATGTAGAGATAAGCAAATTGGCAGAGATATATATTAATAACGGCATTATACCAAGAGGAAAGATTGAGGATGCATTGCATATTGCCTATGCAGTAGTCTTTGAAATGGATGTGCTTTTAAGTTGGAATTTTAAACACCTTGCCAATATAAAAAAGGAAAAGGATGTATTATTGACGAACATGAAGAATGGATATAATTATCCAATAAGGATTGTAACGCCAATGGAGGTCTATTATGAAGAAAGTAATGATTCCTAAAGCATTAGAAGAAGTATGGGAATGGAAGGAAAAGTGCTATGAAGAGTCAAAAGGCATGACCATGTTGGATTATTTAAAAAAGGTTCACGAAAATGCAGATAATGTGTTGGCAGAAATGAAAATAGAGTATGGTCATCTTGAAGAATCTGGGGTTATCCATTGAAATGGTTTGGGTCAGGTCTTTAATCTTGCAACAACCCCCGAACCTCCTTTAATAATGGGGAATTTTTCTTGTTTTACAGTGGGGAAAGGGGACAGGCTGCTTTATTGGGAGGTCAAGCCCTATGACAAAATCATCCCACCCAATTTTCCCTCTTTTTAATTTCATAATTTTCCAAATGAAATCCTAACTTTTTGTATCAAAAACTGGTATAATAAATCGTTATTAAAGTTAAGGAGGATTTTAATATGCAGAAGATTGTTTTAGAAGTTCCAGATGAGGTATTAATTTCTCTTAAAGAGACACCTATAGAACTTTCGAGAGATATACGGATGCTTGCTGCTGTAAAGTTTTATCAAATGGGCAAGTTGTCCTCAGGCAGAGCTGCTCAGCTTGCAGGTATCTCAAGGATAAGTTTCCTTCAATCTCTATCCATGTATGGTGTTCCAATTTTTAACTTACCTCCTGAGGAACTGAAGCAGGATATTGAGAATGCATAGAAATGTGATTGTTAACACATCGCCACTTTTTTATCTGCACAGGGTAGGTTATATTAATCTTCTTGAAAAATTGTATGCTGAAATCGTTATCCCGGAGGCGGTAGTAGTCGAACTTAAGGAAGGAGAACTGGCAGGTGAGGATACTCCTAAAATTGAAGAATACAATTGGATAAAGATTAAGAAAGTAACTATCCCTGCATTTATTAAAATAATTTCAGATCTTGGATATGGAGAGGCAGAGGTCTTAGCATTGGGATGTGAAGAATTTGAACCATTACTTATTATGGATGACACATTAGGAAGGAAGATAGCGAAACTCCAATCATTCAAACTTACAGGGACAGCAGGCGTGTTGTTGAGGTCAAAGAAAGAAGGTTATATTGCAGAGATAAAACCAATGATTGAAAGATTAAAGGAGGTTGGTTTTTATCTTAGTGATGAATTAATCGCCGAGATTTTGAAAATTGCTGGAGAATCAGAAAACTTGGCATAGTTTAAAAAGAGTCAGCCACAATCACTTTGAGAAAATGGGGGTCTTGAAATATCACTTTTTCTTTTTATAAATCCAACCCATGCAACAACCCCCGAACCCCCTTTGATAAGGGGGAATTTACCCCTCCCTCAATCCTCCTCCCCGATTCAGGCTCTTCGGGGACAGGTTTGTTAAGGGGGGGGTAACGGAGCGTGGTAATAAGCAAAATTAGTTTTTCTATATCTCCTTGAGTAAGAAGATAGCCTTTTGCAGAATATCTGGATGAATTCTAAAATACGAAGATTTCATTTTTTCCAAAAGAGAATTGCTTCAGGTATTTCAATTATTTTCTTCTTAACAGCTTTAAGAATTATGCCAATGGTTCCAACAACATCAAATCCTTCTTCCTTTGCAGCTTTTCTTACTTTTCTCTCGTTGGATAGAAAAAGATGAGCCTTAAGCTCTTCCCCAAGTGTTTTTACATGTGCCTCTCCAACATGGATACCATGTCTTTGAGCAATATTATCGGCTTTAGCTTTTGATATTCTAAAAACCTTCAGAAATGAATTGAGCGCCTTCTGAATATCTGGATTGTTTTTGCAGGTAATTTCTAATTTGATATATTCAGGTTTTCCCTCCTCCTTCCAATATTTTCTATATAAACCATTACGATTCTTTGATTGAGCCACAAACGCATCCATATCACCAGGTACAATCTGTTCGGGATTTATGGCAGTGCCTTCAACTTCTAACTGTGTAATCCCGATTTTCCTCTCCCATTCCTTCTGCCGTTCCTTTGTCCTTTATTAAGGGGAAAGAAGATTTCTAAGTAGAAAATTCTATTGACAATACTTTTCTGCAAAGATTATACTCTTTTTGTCATTTAAACAACCCTGTTATTTATTTGGAGGGTGGCTTGCCATTTTATAAAAAGGAGTCATGGAATGTATCTATTCAGACCAAAGGCTATATGGTTTGCTGTAATAATTTCTGTATATCTGACTACTGTGATTTTCTTATCGCTTGATTTAACAGGGGGTGGAATTGCTTACGCAACTGAAAAACCTCTGTTTTCCGAAGATGAGATTTTGTATGAATTAAATTCGGAAAAAAATCTTATACATTACACCAGGCTCAACGGATTGCTGATAGACATTTTAAGAGAAAGGAAAAAAATTTTTGCCAAAGGCGAAGGTGCAAAAGAGAATGATATTTTTGTAAACGCTGAAGAACTCATAAATGAAGCAAGCATATTTGCAAGTCAGGAAAAATATGATGAAAGTTTTAGGCTTTTAGAAAATGTATTTAATCTGATAAAAAAATAATAAATCTAACAAATAATTTAAAGGAGGACTTCCATGTTGAAAAAAATAAGTGAAATGACTTTGTATTTAATATTGATATTAATATTTTTGGCAGTTTTGATTCCTTACAATGCTTTATCGGCAGAGAAAAAAGGTTCTGGCAAAAATATTGACGGTGAATTGGAAAAATTGAAAAAGACTAAGACTGTTATTGAAACAAAATTTGGGAATATTGAAATAAAATTCTTTCCCGAAGCTGCACCTAATCATGTTAAAAACTTTATAAAGCTTGCAAAGGATGGTTTTTACAACGGCACAATATTCCACAGGGTAATACCAGGATTTATGATACAGGGTGGAGACCCAAATACAAAGGGTCCAAACAAAGAGACTTACGGTATGGGAGGTCCTGGATATACAGTAAAAGCAGAGTTCAACAACATTAGTCATAAAAGGGGTATCCTCTCCATGGCAAGGGCAATGGACCCGGATAGTGCAGGCTCCCAGTTCTTTATAGTTGTCGCTGACTCAACATTTCTTGACAAACAATATACCGTCTTTGGTGAGGTTGCAAAAGGAATGGAGGTTGCTGATAAGATTGTAAATCTGCCACGAAATAGAAATGACCTGCCTGATGAAAGAGTTGAGATGAAGGTGAAAATAATTGAATAGATATAGTTCATGTATAAAATGAACATGAAACCGTGGTATCAGATGACAGAGGATGAGCTTTATAAAGAGCTCAAGACCAGCAGGAACGGGCTTTCCACAGGTGAAGTCCAGAATAGGATATTACAGTATGGGCATAATAGACTCGAAGAGAAACCCGGAAAAAGCCCCTTCCTCATATTTCTTGAACAATTTACAAACTTCCTTATCTTAATACTGATAATTGCTGCTGTAATCTCTGCCTTTACAGGGGATTTAATAGACACGATAGTAATCCTGTTCATTATAGTATTGAATGCAATAATCGGTTTCTCACAGGAATACAGGGCAGAAAAGGCACTATCAGCCTTAAAAAAACTTGAGATACCTGCTGCAACGATATTAAGAGATGGCAAATACAATCAAATACCTGCTACTGATATTGTCCCTGGAGATATAGTAGTTCTTACTGCTGGAGAACGGGTGTCTGCTGATATAAGGCTTATTGAAAGCCCGAACCTCATGATAGATGAATCCCCCCTTACAGGAGAGTCCACACCAGTAGAGAAATTCAATAACCCCATCAAAGAAGAAACCTCTCTTGCAGACCGCAGGAATATGACATTTAAGGGAACTGTAATCACTTACGGCAGAGGGGTAGGGGTTGTAGTAACTACAGGAATGTCCACAGAATTGGGCAGAATTGCGTATCTCCTTCAGGAGACAGAGAAAATAAAGACCCCTCTTCAGATAAAACTTGATATCATGGGTAAAAGGCTTGTAATAGTTGCATTGGCTCTTTGCATGGTAATCTTTGCTGCAGGTATATTGAGGGGAGAGCCACTGCAGCTTATGTTTCTTATTGCAATAAGTCTGGCAGTAGCCGCAATACCTGAGAGCCTTCCCGCTGTTATTACCATTGTCCTTGCTCTCGGTGCATACAGGATGGCAAAGGTGAATGCACTCATACGCAAACTACCTGCTGTAGAGACACTCGGCTGCATAACAGCTATATGCTCTGACAAGACGGGGACGCTTACCACAAATAAGATGACTGTGGAGAAAATATATGTTGATGGGAAAATACTTCAAATTTCAAATTTCAAATTTCAAATTTTAAATAAAAAACTCACCACCCACAACTCACCACTCACAACTCTTTTTAAGGCAATGGTTTTATGTAATGATGCCTCTATTGATAACGATACAGGTATAGGAGACCCCACTGAGATTGCCCTGCTCAAGAGTGCATCAGATACAGGATTTCATAAAAGTGAACTGGAAAAGAGTTATCCGAGGTTAAACGAAATCCCTTTTGACTCCTTTAGAAAGAGAATGATAACCATTCATTCCTCTTCTGAAGGCATTAATTTAGCCTTTATAAAGGGTTCTGTAGATAGTGTGCTGAATATCTGCTCAATAACAGATGAGATTAAAGAAAGGGTTTTGGCAGAAAATGAAAAGATGGCTGCTGATGGTATAAGGGTTCTTGCCTTTGCCTGGAGAGAGATTGAAAAGGGGATGCCTCTGAAAGATGTTGAGAAGGGGTTGAGTTTCCTCGGACTTGTCGGGATGATAGACCCTCCAAGGGATGAGGCTTATGGGGCAGTAAAGACATGCATGGAAGCCGGCATTATCCCTGTTATGATTACAGGCGACCATCCGGCTACAGCTAAGGCTATTGCAAAAAGACTTGGAATAACCGATGGAAACGGACAAATTATAACAGGGAGGGATATGGAGGTGTTAGAGCCAGCCCATTTGAGTAATCTCCTGTACTCTGTGAGGGTATTTGCAAGGGTATCTCCTGAAGACAAAATCCGTATTGTTACTTCCTTAAAAGAAAAGGGGCATATTGTAGCAATGACAGGTGATGGTGTAAACGATGCACCTGCATTGAAAAAGGCTGATATAGGTGTTGCGATGGGAATAACAGGCACTGATGTCAGCAAAGAGGCATCTGATATTATCTTAAGGGATGATAATTTTGCCACTATTGTAAAGGCAGTTTATGAGGGGAGGGTGATATATGACAACATAAGAAAATTTATACGATATATGCTTTCAACAAATTCAGGCGAAATACTTACAATGTTTTTTGCCCTTATGATAGGAATGCCACTGCCAGTTTTACCAATTCAGATATTGTGGATAAATTTAGTAACAGACTCTTTCCCTGCATTAGCTCTGGGGGTAGAGCCAGCAGAGAAGGATGTGATGAATAGACCGCCGAGAGCCCCGAAGGAGAGTATCTTTGCCAGAGGGATGTGGCAGCATATTATCTGGGTTGGTTTGCTTATGTCTTTTGGCACTCTCGGTGTGATGTCATGGGGACTTAAATACGATGACCTTGACCATGCAAGGAGTATGACCTTCTTTACCCTCGCCAGTTTTCAGATGTTTCATGTTATGGCTATCCGTTCCGAAAGAGAATCTATATTTACTCTAGGATTCCTTTCAAACAAGCTGCTCCTCAGTGCTGTGCTGTTGACATTTCTGCTTCAGATTATGATAACATATACCCCAATATTACAGGGAATATTCAAGACAGTTTCATTAAGTGCATTTGAAATATTCCTCTGCCTGTCAGTCTCCTTTAGTGTCTTTGTGGCAGTGGAAATTGAAAAGGCTTATTTCAGGAAAAAACAATGGGGAGGATAGGTGGCAAAAATGTAAGAGAAGTGGAAATCTCGCATCTTTATCAGAAAGGAATAGTTTTTAGTTTGGATTTTAATAAAATGATAGGTTAAAATACTGCCATGAAACTACCGATAAATAAAATAAATTAGAGATGCATAGTGAGAGAGATAAATGATTGAGACAGACAATCTATTTAGGAAACGACCTCAATTGGGCTTTATCATTCGACCAATACAAAGAAGCTGAAACTACTAAACATGTTCACCGGCTGCATCCCTACAAAGGAAAGTTCATCCCGCAACTTGTTGAATATTTCCTAGACAGCCACACGGACAATTTTAAGAAAGGATGAATTATGAAAACATATGAGGTTGTACTTACTAAAAGCTATCTGGTAACGGTTAGTGCTAAAACAAAAAAACAAGCACGAAGAGTATGTGAGTTTTACACAAACGACATTCAAAATATTTCAACTTCAGAAAACAGAGAAAAAGAAAAATTTCAGATTGAAAATATTGAGTGTACCGTAAATGACACTTTTGATTGCAGGGAAATAGAAACAGCATGAAAGAGATTACAACAAAAATCATTCAGGGCGATAGCAAAGAAGTTTTAAAAAAACTTGGTGAAAATTCCATTGACTTAATTATTACATCGCCGCCATATGCTGATAGACGAGAACATACTTATGGCGGAATAAAACCCGAAAAATATGTAAATTGGTTTTTACCAATTTCTGAACAACTTTTAAGAGTTTTGAAACCTTTGCTCAATGGTTTTGTATAGATGGAAAAATTGATTGGAAAAAACTTTTGGAATTTAATTCTGGGAAAAAACAAATATAAATACATTGGTTGCTATCCCTTATAATCCTTACGAGCCACAACCTTATGAAAGATGGACTTTGAAAGGAATGCTTGACCTTGACAATGAACTTAAAGTTGCTGAAGAATTTTGGGATTTTTTAGGAGGAAAAGGTGCATATAATGAACTACTTGACTGCTTTGAAAAAGCAGGCATAGAGTTACGACCTGAGATTGATACTTATTTCACAAAGTTTAATCAGGAATAATTTTGGCAACATATCTTCTTTGTGTATAACTGAGTTTTTGTGATGGTTGGAATAGAGAATTTATTCAGGAGACGGAAATGGTTGATGTCCTGATGGAGACAGATTTAATAGATATTAAGTTCCTGAGGCGTGGGAAGGTTAGGGATATTTACGGGTTACAGGATTACCTTTTGATTATTGCAACAGACAGGGTTTCTGCCTTTGATGTTGTTTTACCAAATGGCATTCCTGGAAAGGGAAAAGTTTTAACACAGATATCTCTTTACTGGTTCAATCAGATGAAGGGGATAGTTAAGAATCATCTTGTTGCAACAGAGGTAGAAGACTATCCTGCCGTGTTGCATAAGCATAAAGGTATACTTGAAGGAAGGAGTATGCTTGTGAAAAAGGCAAAGCCGTTACCTGTTGAATGTATCGTGAGAGGGTATCTTTCAGGTTCAGGATGGAAGGAATATAAGGAAAAAGGAACAGTCTGCGGAATTAAGCTCCCTGAAGGACTTGTGGAGTCTTCAAGGCTTGATAAACCTATATTTACTCCAAGCACAAAGGCAGAAGAGGGACATGATATAAATATAAGCTTTGATGAGATGAAAAAGATTGTTGGTGCAGAGACCGCTGAAAGGCTTAAAGATATGAGCCTTGAGGTTTATAAAAAGGCGAGGGAGATGGCAGAGAAAAAAGGGATAATCATTGCCGATACGAAAATGGAATTTGGCTTGTATGGAGATAAGATTATCCTTATTGATGAGCTCCTTACCCCTGATTCCTCAAGATTCTGGTCTGTGAAGGGTTATCAGCCTGGAAAGGGGCAGGACAGTTATGATAAACAGATTGTAAGGGACTATCTTCTTACCCTTGATTGGGATAAAAAACCTCCGGGACCAAAGCTTCCTCCTGAGATTGTGAAAAAGACAGCGGAGAGGTATAAGGAGATACTTGAAATACTTACAAAATAGATTTAAGAACAAAAACCTGATTAACCACAAAGACACAAAGGACACAAAGAAAAGATTATTGGGAAACCATGAAGCCATGAAGAAAATAATTCCTAATTTCCTGGCTTCTTTATGATTTTCATAATTTCCTTGCATTAAAAAATAGTTTTGACAGCAAAAAGGAAATTTTTATAATATTATCCAAAAGGTAGACAAGACTGAGCAGAACCAAGTTTTTAAATGGGGTCTGAGCAGTAAGGTAAGCCAATGGTAATCAAAAGTTTCAGGTTACTGTTGGCTTTTTGTTTTTTTATGGGCAGTTATAGTAAAGATATTCTTTTACCAATACTTAAAAAAGAAGATATTCCAGAGTGCTACAGGAATACACCTGTTGAGAAATTTTTATGCTATCACAACCTGAATCACCCATTTGATTTATATCAGAAGGCTGAAATACTGGCTCTTATGTGCATGGACTATAGAAAGATACTCAATCTGCCAGAGAATTTTGCATACATAATCAGGAACAGCGGTCAAAAACAAGCGGTGTAACATTTGCACTCTCTTTCGCAGTTGCCGTTGCGAGGATTAATACAATTGCAGTTATAGGTCACAGCGATTGCAGAATGATAAATCTTGAAAAGCACAGGACAGATTTTATTTATGGACTTGTAGAGCAGGGATGGAAGAGAAAAAAGGCAGAGAAATTTTTCTCAAATATGCACTTAACTTTCGGGATAAAAGATGTGATAGAATCTATCATTGCTGAGACAAAAAAATGCGTTCTCAATATCCGATGGCTTTAATTGCTCCGTTATATTATTTAGTTGAGGATAAGCAACTTTGCCTTGTAAGGGAGAGCGAGGATGAAGATAAAGGGACAAAAAATAAAAACAAAAGGGCAAATAGAGGCTGAGATTAGTAATGCCCTGACAAAATTTGAAATAGAATATATGGGGAGAGGCCCCAAGGAGACAAAAACATATATCATTGATGATATGGTCCTTGTCCGACTAAAAGGGGTGCTTACGGATGCAGAGAAGCAGTTGACAAGGAATCAGGAGGGGAGAGACCTGATAAAGAAGGTCAGGGCAACACTGCTGGAAAATGCAAAGGATTTATTATCAAAGGTTATTAAAGATATTGTAGGGGTTGATGTAATAAGCCTGCACACTGATATCAGTACCAGCAAGGGTGAGCGGGTGATAATTTTCATACTATCAGAGTGCCTTGATTAAATCTGAGTTGGGGAGGTGATTTTTTAAACTTGAATGTATAGGAGTTTTGATTTTATTTTGCGGGATATTGTTTTGAGTTTTAGATTTTGAACATTTGATATTGTTTAGAATTTCGGATTTAGGATTTTTCATGGTCATGTCAACTTTTTTACGAACGAACCTTATTTGTTAAGGAGGAGGTATAAAATGGCAAAAAAGATTAATGTTAAAAATCCTATTGTAGAGATTGATGGCGATGAGATGGCGCGTGTAATGTGGGCATGGATAAAGGAATACCTGATTACACCCTATCTTAATATAAATCTGGAGTATTATGATTTAGGACTTCTCAGACGCGAAGAGACCAAGGATGCGATAACCCTTGATGCTGCTAAATCTATTGCCAAACATGGGGTAGGGGTAAAATGTGCTACCATTACACCTGATAAGGCAAGAGTTGAGGAATACAAGCTCAGCAAGCAATGGCCAAGTCCTAATGCTACACTCAGAGCCCACCTTGACGGGACTATCTTCCGCGAGCCGATTATCTGTAAAAATATTAAGCCTGCGGTAAATTCGTGGAAGAAGCCGATAATCATTGGCCGTCATGCCTATGGAGATGAGTATAAGGCTGCCGAATTTACTGTGCCCGGACCCGGGACGGTAGAATTGGTCTATAAGCCTGCCGATGGTTCACAGCCAACAGTATTGACTGTTCATGAGTTTAAGGGTAAGGGTGTAACTATGGGTATGCATAATACAGAAAAATCTGTCCGCTCATTTGCACAGGCAAGTATCACCTATGCATTACAGAGAAAGACTGACCTCTGGTTTTCTGCCAAGCAGACCATCCTGAAACAATATGATTCCTTTTTTATGAATATCTTTCAGGAAGAGGTGAATAAGAGAAAGGCAGACTTTGAAAAGGCTGGTATCACCTACTGGTATACACTCATTGATGATACTGTAGCACAGATAATGAAGCACCCTGGCGGAGTCCTCTGGGCGACAAAAAACCGCGACGGTGATGTGATGAGTGATATGATTGCAAGCGGTTTCGGCTCTCTCGGACTTATGACATCAGTTCTGGTAAGTCCTGATGGAAAGATGGAGACAGAGGCAGCACACGGTACAGTAACGCGTCATTACCGCCAGCATCAGCAGGGAAAAAAGACTTCAACCAACCCCACGGCGAGCATCTTTGCATGGACAGGCGCATTAAAACGTCGTGGAGAACTGGATAACACACCCGATGTGGTAAAATTTGCCGAGGCACTGGAAGATGCAAATATAAAAACAATTGAGGGGGGTACTGTTACTGGCGACCTTGCAAGGTTGATTCATGATACACCTAAGCCGCCAGAAGATTCCTATGTGGATACCGAGCAGTTCATCAAGGCAATTGCAAAAAGATTGGAATCTAATCTGTAGGAGCAAATTTTTATAATTTCCTATACATAAACAAAACTTAATAGTTGTCAAAAAGTGTAAATTTTGATATTTTATAAAAATTAATGGGGCGCAGATGAACGCTGAAACTACATAATTTTTAAAAAAATTGAATTTATCTGCGTAAATCATAACAAATCCCGTAAATTTGCGTTCTAATCTTTTTGAAGGGAGAGTGTTGATATGGGAAAGGTTGCTGAATATTTTGGAAAACAGTTATTAAGAAAGTATAAGATACCTGTTCCGGCAAATTGGCTGATTACCGAGACGGCACAGCTCGATGAAATAGAGCTGAATAATTCAAGGGAATATGTGGTAAAGGCACATGGTAATTTTAAGGGAAGAGGGAAGCTTGGCCTTGTTAAGGTTGGTCTGCAGGCAAAGAATGCTATCGGAGAGGCAAAGAAAATGCTTTTTCGTCAGGTGAATATAAACGGGCATTCTGTCCTTATCTCCGAGGTTCTTATTGAGGAAAAGATAAATACCCAGAAAGAATATTATTTAGCCTTTCAGTCTGCAAGAGAAGGTACTGATGTCTTATTCTCAATAAAAGGTGGGATAGAAATAGAGGAGAACTGGGACTCGGTCAATACACTTACAGCCCCGCTAAGCGGTATAGATGAATCTGCTACAAAACAATTTTTAAAGAAGGCTTCAGTTGTAGATAAGGAAATCCCTGTATTATCTGATTTTATAAAAAAACTTTACGAGGCCTTCATTGGTGAAGATGCCACATATCTTGAGATTAATCCATTGGGTGTAACTAAAGGTGGTATAGTTGGGATGGATGCAGTTCTAATGGTGGATGATGATTCCCAATATCGTCATCCCGACTGGACATTTAGTTTTCTCTCAGATTTTGCCCGTCCCCTTACAAACGAGGAGATTCATGTTAAAAATGTAAACAGCAACCTGACAAAAGGGACTGTCAAGTTTACTGTATTGAATCTGGATGGGAAACCAAAGGTAGCTCTACTCCCTGCTGGTGGAGGTGCCTCTGTTTTCTACACCGATGCTGTGATTCGACTCGGCGGTATCCCTCTTAATTATACAGAATACAGCGGCGACCCTGCTGCTGATGCAGTCTTTGAGCTTACAAAAGTTGTCGCAGCCCAGCCCGATATTCAGCATCTGATTGTTGGTGGGGCAATAGCGAATTTTACCGATGTAAAGGCTACATTTACAGGAATAATCAAGGGGCTTCACTGGGCGAGAGAGCAGGGGCATTTAAAAGGGGTTAAGATATGGGTGAGAAGGGGTGGACCGAACGAAAAGGCAGGACTCAACATGATGAGGGCTCTCAGGGATGAAGGTTTTGACATTTATGTCTATGACAGAAATACCCCATTGACTGCCGTTGTAAATATGGCTCTTGAAGGCAAGACAGAGTTTCAGAAACCAAAGGCTGTCTATCCAGCACCTGTTAAAAAAGAAAGGAATTTCCCATTTTGCAATAGGTCTTCCAGAATTATGATATATGGTGCAGAGGGATTAAACCCGGCACGAAGAATGGCAGAATTCAGTTATCTGACAGGTCTTTCATATAATGTGGTCTGTATTGTAGACCCTAATGCTGCTGGAAATGAAACAATTCCGTATGGAGCAGATACTCTCCTGATTCCCACATATAAGACTGCCCAGGAGTCAATCTCTCACCACCCGGAGATAAACGAGGCATTGGTTTATGTGAACAGAAAGACTGCATACAGTGCAGCAGTGGAGTCGTTGAATTTTCCTAAGATAAGGTTTGTGTCAATGATTACTGAAGGTGTCCCTGAGATGGATGCAAAGAAACTCCTCCATCTGGCAAGGGAGAAGGGGAAGATATTTAATGGTCCATCGGCAATTGGAATTTTTTCTGCTGGTGAATGTAGAATGGGTGTGGCAGGTGGCTCCTTTGATAACCTGATTATGTCCCGACTGCATCGCCCGGGTTCTTTTGGTGTTTTAACAAAATCAGGGGGTTTGCTTAACGAAATAATGTGGATGCTTTCACAGTGGGCAGATGGGACAACAACTGCCATAGGTATTGGTGGAGACTCATTCCCGGGTTCTGACTATGTTACTTATCTAGAGTTCTTTGAAAATGACCCCCAGACACAGGCCGTTGTTATCATCGGTGAGATGGGTGGAAATCTGGAAGAAGGGGTGGCAGAGTGGTATTCTGCAAAAAAGAGAAGAATAAAAGTTATAGTGACAGTTGCAGGTATAAGTCAGGAAAAACTACCGAAGGGGATGAAATTTGGTCATGCAGGTGCAAAACTCGATGCAAGTGGAAGGGGAACGGCAAGATATAAGATGGATATACTTAAAAAGGCAGGTGTTGTTGTAGCTCCAACTTTTGGTGATTTGGGTCCGATAATTGAGGATGTCTATCTGCAACTGCTTAAAGATGGAAAGATTGTTCAGGGTAAAGAAGCAGAGCCTGTCAATGCCGAGTTGCCAAAACCAATAGAGGATTTGATCAAGACAAAATCTGTGGTTATTCCATCACTGTTTACCTGTAATAACTTTAATAAGGGTGATGAACCTGTTTATTATGGTTACAGGGCATCTGACCTCGTGGAAAAGGGATATGGAATTGAGCATGTAATTGGTCTTCAATTGACCGGGCATCTGCCATCAAAGGCAGAGGCAGAATTAATCAGGAGATTGATTCTATTGACTGTGGACAATGGGCCATGTGTAAGCGGTGCATTGACTACTATTATTGCATCATGTGCTGGCATTCCTCTATCACAATCTGTTGCAGCAGGTCTGATTATGATAGGTCCAAGATTTGGCGGTGCTGTTACTAATGCAGCCCGCTACTTTGAATTTGGATGCAAAAATTATTCTGGTGATGTCCCTGGCTTCCTTGAACATATGAAGAGAGAGATTGGTCCTGTCCCCGGTATTGGACACAGGAAATTCTCAAAGAAGAGCCCTGACCTGAGGGTTAAATCAACGATAGGGTTTATCAGGGAAAATAAACTCAATATGTCTATACTGGATTTTGCCCTTGAGGTGGAGAAAGCAACGCTTACAAAGAAAGACAATTTGATTCTGAATGTGGATGGAATGATGGGGGCAGTCTTGAGAGACCTCGGTTTTGATATTGAAGGACTAAATGGATTCTTTATTATTGCAAGGACAATCGGACTCTGCGGTCACTGGGTAGACCAGAGAAAGAACAATTCAAGATTAATAAGACTATTTGAATGGCTTGTGCACTGGGGCAGAAAAGAGGTCAGAGAGGTGCCTCCATTAAAGAGTTAAGAGTATTGGTTTTTAAGGAGGCATGAGAGATGGGGAAACACCAGAAGTCAGAAGTCAGAAGCCAGAGGACAGAGGACAGAAGCAAGAAGGTTTTTATTCTGTATTCTGTATTCTGTATTCTGTATTCTCTATCTTTTCCTGCCTTCAGTCTTCAGCCTTCAGCCTTCAGCAAAAAGCCTCTCCCCGCAAAGCCTGCCCCTGCAGTAGTGAGCAGGGGTCTTAAGCAGGGAATAGACCATATACTCAACAATAGGTGTCTAAGTAACGGAAAAGTCGGGATAAAAATTGTATCTCTCAAGACAGGTGAGGTCGTTTACCAGCGGAACAGTAATGAGCTTCTTATACCTGCCTCCAATGTTAAACTCATAACCACTGCGGCTGCTTTATCAAAACTTAAATCCGATTATAAATTTAAGACGACGATTGCCTACGATGGTATTAAGGACGGTAACACCCTGAAAGGTAACCTTTATATCAAGGGTTATGGGGACCCAAAACTGGTTACCGAAGAATTATTGTTAATGGTCGGCGAGATACGAAATACAGGGATAGAGGTAATTTCAGGGGATATTATAGCCGATGATAGTTTTTTTGACGGCGAAAGAGTTGGAAACGGCTGGAAGATAAATGGTGATTCGAGGGCTTACAATGCCAGAATAGGTGCCCTGTCGTTTAATTTTAATACTATTGCAGTGGACATAGAACCGGCTGAGAGCCGTCGGGAGAGACCGGAGGTAATTATCAATCCCCCTACAAGTTTTGTAGAGGTTGTAAATAAAGCGATTACAAAAAATAGAAGGATTGGAGACAACATTACAGTTGATAGATTATCCGAAGGCGACGAGGATAAGATTATAGTTGACGGAGAGATATCCGTTGGGAAAAAAGGGATGCGTTTCTATCGCAGTATATCAAATCCACCGATATATACAGCTACTGTGTTTAAGGAGTTCCTTGAGAAGGAGGGTATTACTGTTAAGGGAAGGGTTATATCAGGGCTTAAACCAGCAGATGCTGCAGAACTCCTGACCCACGAGTCTGCACCACTATCTATAATTATTCGTGACCTTAACAAGATGAGTAATAACTTTATGGCAGAGCAGATACTTAAGACCATGGGGGCTGAAGTTAAAGGGGTGCCGGGGACAGCAGAAAAAGGACTAACGGTTGTCAGAGAATATCTTGAAGGTATTGGTATCCCAAATGGAACATATGTTTTAGCCGATGGCTCAGGACTCTCAAGGCTCAATCGCATGACACCATCACAGATAATAAAGGTTCTGATGACTATGTATGACGATTTTAAACTTCAGGCAGAATATGTATCCTCTTTAAGTATAATGGGAGTTGATGGCTCTCTAAAACACAGAATGGATGGCTCTACGCTGGACTGGATGGTCAGAGGTAAGACAGGCACACTGGATGGAGTCAGTGCTGTGTCAGGGTATACGACCTGTTATAGTTGCAGTGTAAATAAAAGGGAAGTATTTGCCTTTTCTATAATAATGAATAATTTAAAGTGCGATGTTAACAGAGTATGGCAGATACAGAACCAGATAATATCATCACTGACAGATAAAATGTAGCTGCTAAAGTTTGTAAAGTTATAAAGTGAAAAGTTTATAAAGTTGTTGAACTTTTTAGAACTTGATAACCTTATAAACTTGATAACTTTATGAACTTGATAAGGAACAGATGGAATTTTATTGAACCAAATCATGAACTCCAGGAGTCTTTTTCAAAAGGACTCAGCATATCGCCTATCACTGCACAGCTTCTCATAAACAGAGGAATAGATAACCTCACCAATGCCCTTGATTTTATAAATTCATCTCTTAACAGCTTTCATAACCCCTATCAGATGAAAGATATGGACAATGCTGTCAGGAGGATAATTCATGCGATGAATTCAAAGGAGAAAATTTTTATTTATGGAGATTATGATGTAGATGGTATTACCGCCACCTCCCTCCTGCTGATATTTCTGAAGGAAATGGGGGTTGATGCTTCGTATTACATACCGAAGAGGACAGAAGAAGGATATGGTCTTAATTTGAATGCAATAAAAAAGATAAAAGGACAGGGCGGAAAGCTTATTATAACGGTAGACTGTGGAATAACAGCGGTAGAAGAGGCGAGGGCGGCGAAAGAGATGGAGATAGACCTGATTATTACAGACCATCATCAGTTATCCGATACTTTACCTCCGGCATTTGCAATCCTTCACCCCGGGCAGGAGGGGTGTCAGTATCCCTTTAAATCGTTGGTAGGTGTGGGCATAGTATTTAAACTTATAAAGTCTCTACGGCGTACCTTTAGAGATATGGGGATATCACAGGATAAACTGCCAAATCTAAAAAAACACCTCGACCTTGTTTCTCTCGGAACCATTGCTGATATAGCACCACTATTAGGAGAAAATCGTTTAATTGCAAAGTATGGATTAAAAGAAATAAGCAGGACAGAAAAGACTGGACTTAAGGCATTGAAAACAGTTGCTGGAATAAATGAAAAAGAAATTGCTGTAACTGATGTTGGATTTATACTGGGACCAAGGATTAATGCAGCAGGTAGATTGGGAGATGCTGATGCAGCTATAAGGCTTCTAACTACAGATAATGAAGATGAGGCTATGGAAATAGCGAGATATTTGGATTCGGAGAATAGAAAGAGACAGGTTATACAGGGGGAGATACTAAAAGAGGTTAGAAGTATGATAAAAGGACAATGCTTACTTGATAAAGATAGGGCAATCGTCCTTTCCTCTCCGAACTGGCATCAGGGTGTTATAGGTATTGTGGCATCAAAAATCGTAGAAGAATATTATAAACCAACTATTCTTATCTCCCTTGATGGAGAATATGGTAAGGGGTCAGCGAGGGGTATTCCATCTTTTCATTTGTATGAGGGTTTGAGGAGATGCAGCGAATTATTGATTGATTTTGGTGGACACAAATATGCGGCAGGATTAACTATAAAGAGTGAGAGAATAAATGAGTTCAGAGACCATTTTCAAAAAATAGCAGGAGAGATGCTGAAAGATGAAGATTGTATTCCTCAGATTAACATAGATATGAATATCAAACTATCTGAGTTAGACTGTCAGTTAGTAGAAGAAATAAACAAAATAGCTCCATTTGGTCCATCCAATCCACCACCGTTCTTTTGTTCTAAAGGTGTAGAAATTGCAGGAGAACCGGTAATTGTAGGTAAAAATAATGGACATATAAAAATGGAGGTGGAGAATGGAACAGAAGTTATGGATATTATAGGTTTTAACTTGTCTCATTTAATAGAAGGGTTTGATAGTAGTTATTCATATGATATTGTCTATACTCCAATAATAAGGAACTGGGGAGGGAAAAAGAAGGTTCAGCTAAAATTAAAGGATATAAGAGTGGCAGAGTAATAAAATATGAAATATGATGTCATTATTGTAGGGGCAGGACCATCGGGAATTTTTACAACCTTGGAGTTGACAAAAAGGAAAGATATTCGCATACTCCTGCTGGAAAAAGGAAAGTCTCTTGAGGAGAGATTACAATTAGTTAAAAATTATGAAAAATCTGAAAAACTATTGAATGTATTATCTCCGACTATATGCGGCTGGGGCGGTGCAGGTGCATTCAGTGATGGAAAATTGACCCTCTCTACCGAGGTTGGAGGATTCCTTCACAGGTATTTGAGTAAAAGTGAATTGACAGAATTAATTGAATATGCCGATAAGTGCTATGTCCAGCATGGTGCCCCTGAACATATCTACGGTTCCGATATTTCTGAAATTGAAAAACTCAAGATAAAGGCTATACAAAACAATCTTAAACTCATCCCTACGAGGATAAGACATCTTGGAACAGATAAATGTCCTTATATCCTTCAGAATTTTAAAAACAGCCTTGAAGGAAATGCAGATATAAGATTTAACAGCAGGGTAGAATCAATTATTTGCGATGATTCAAAAGTAAGAGGGGTTATAACGGATGCCGGAAAGGAATTTCTATCAGACTTTGTTGTAATATCGCCGGGAAGGGGAGGGGCTGAGTGGCTTGACAGGGAATGTCGCAGAATGGGGCTGACCACATTGATAAATCCTGTAGATATAGGTATCAGGGTAGAACTGCCTGCCGCCACAATGGCTTTTATTACGGATGTAGTGTACGAACCAAAACTCCTCTTCTATTCAAAACAATTTGATGACCAGGTGAGAACATTCTGTGTAAATCCATACGGTGAAGTTGTTCAGGAATTCAATGAAGGGATATATACGGTAAATGGTCATAGCTATACTACAAGGAAAAGCGATAATACAAATTTTGCTATACTTGTAAGTACTTCCTTTACAAAACCCTTTAATGAGCCTATATCTTATGGTAAATATGTAGCAAGACTGGCAAACTTTTTAAGTGAAGGGGTAATTATTCAGCGTCTCGGTGACCTCCTGAAGGGAAGGAGGTCAACACAGGAGAGAGTAGGGAGGGGGATTGTAGTTCCTACCTTGCGAACTGCTATACCGGGCGACCTTAGTTTTGTCCTTCCATATCGGTTTCTTGTTAATATACTGGAGATGTTGATGGCACTGGATAGGTTTGCCCCTGGTGTATGTTCTGAACACACACTTCTTTACGGTATAGAGGTAAAATTCTATTCCCTTCAATTAAAATTAACTAAATCTCTGGAGACCGAGGTTAAAAATCTTTTTGCCGTAGGGGATGGTGCTGGTGTCAGCAGAGGACTGATTCAGGCATCTGTGTCAGGCATTATGGCGGCAAGAGAAATTATGAAGAGATTAAATAATTCACATTGAAAATCATTTTTCAGTATCAACTAAATAATGGATTATGAAACATTAAGGAAAGTAATGGTGGAAGAACAGCTTATAAGCAGGGGTATTAAAGATAAACGGGTTCTTGATGCAATGGGAAAGGTTCCAAGACATATCTTTGTAGAGGAGGCATTGAGAAGCAGGGCTTATGGAGATTATCCTCTACCAATTGGCGAAAAACAGACCATCTCTCAACCATATATGGTAGCCCTCATGACGGAAGCCCTTGGGTTGAGAGGAAATGAAAATGTCCTTGAAATTGGCACGGGTTCAGGTTATCAGTCAGCAGTTCTCGCAGAGTTATGTGATAGGGTATATTCTGTTGAAAGGATTAAGTCTCTTGCAATAAAGGCAAGAGAGCACCTCGATTCGTTAAAGTATATGAATGTTGCTATTAAGATATTTGATGGGACATATGGCTGGATTGAGTATGCACCATACGATGCCGTAATTGTAACTGCAGGTGCCCCTGAAATACCACAATCCCTTATTGACCAGCTTGCAATTGGTGGAAGGATGGTGATACCGGTAGGTGATGAATTTTCTCAGGTATTGGTTAAGGTGGAGAAAAACAGGGATGGTATAAAAACTACGAACATATGTGGATGTGTATTTGTAAAACTGGTAGGCAATTATGGCTGGAAGGAATAATTACTCTTATAGTATTTTCAGGTGAAAAAGATATTTTTCACCGCCCAGTATAGTACACCCCCCTTTTTCGTTTTTGTGCATCTCCCTCTCAATTGATAAGAAGTGCGTTGTTTTTATCGGGCAAATAAATCTTGACAAGGTGTTGAATAATAAATTATATTGAAAAACCTGTCAAAATATTAAATGAGCGAAGCGAATCTATTTGATATCCTTATTTTAGGAGCTGGACCTGCTGGATATACTGCAGCAATCAGGGGTGCTCAGCTTAAGAAAAAGGTCTGTGTTATTGAGAAAAATGAGGTTGGAGGGACATGCTTAAACAGGGGGTGCATCCCGACTAAATCAATAATAACATCTGCCAATCTTTTTACCTCTTTGAAGAATTCATCTAAATTTGGAATCTCTGTTGAAAAGGTAAATGTAAATTTTCATTCTGTTCAGGAGAGAAAAAGAGATGTTGTAAAGGCAGGTATAAATGGTATAAAGCTTCTTTTTAAAAAGCATGGGATTACACTTGAATATGGGGCTGCAAGATTTGTAGAGCCATTTCTCATTGAAATCCAGAAAGAAGATAATTACACTAAACTTTTAGAAGGAGATAAAATTATTATTGCTACAGGTTCTTATCCTGCTGATATCCCTGGGGTTTATGCTGATAATAACCATATATTTAACAGTGATTCAATCCTTGATATTGAAGACTTGCCTGCCTCCCTGACAATCATAGGCGGGGGAGCTGTAGGTTGTGAATTTGCACATATCTTTAACAGTCTGGGGGTAAAAATTAATCTTGTGGAACAGCTTGCTCATTTAATTCCTTCTGCGGATGAGGAGATTTCTTCTATCCTTGAGAGAGAATTTAAAAAAAGGGGGATTAAAATATATCTTAATAAAAAGGTTGAAAGTATTTCACAGATAGATGACCATGTAAAGATAATTTTATCTGATGGTGTTGAAATAGATTCCGAGATGCTTCTTGTGGCTACAGGCAGGAGGTTCAATACTGAAGGCTTCGGGATTGAAAATACAGGAATAGGAAGAGGAGAAAAAGGCGAAATAGCAGTAAACGATAGAATGGAGACTTCAATATCAGGTGTATATGCAGCAGGCGATGTGACAGGAAAGGCTATGCTTGCGTATGTTGCTTCTAAGGAAGGTATTGTTGCTGTAGAAAATGCATCAGGTATAGATAAGAAAATGGATTATTCCCTTATCCCCTCTACTGTGTTTACGGAGCCGGAAATAGGATATGCTGGTTTGAGCGAAAGAAATGCGGAAGAAAAGGGTATCAATACAGTTACAGGCTCTTTTCAATTCAGGGCGTTGGGAAGGGCACATGCCTCCGGAAAAATTTCAGGAATGGTAAAAATTGTGAGTGATTCCGAGGATGACAAGGTTTTAGGGGTTCATATTATCGGGGCACATGCCTCCGAGATAATTCATGAGGCAGTGATTGCTATGAAGATGGGTATAAAATCATCGGAACTGGAAGATACAATACATTCTCACCCTGTCTATTCAGAAGCCTTGATGGAAGGGGCAGCAGATGTTCATGGTAGGGCAATACATAAAATAAACTAATAACTTACAACTTACAACTGATAACAATTATAAGTTGTTAGTTGTAAGTTGTAAGTTTTAGTTATAAGGAATGGGGGGGTAAATGAACGAGATTACAGATAAAAAGGTTTGGTGGTCTGATGCACCTGCTATAAAAGAATTTGTAGTAAGAGCACCATGGATTGTTGAAAAACATAAGGCAGGACAGTTTGTAATATTAAGGGTGTCAGAGAATGGAGAGAGGATACCATTAACAGTATCAGACAAAGATTTGAAGAAAGGGACTATAAATATACTCTTTCAGGAGATGGGTGCAACTACCATAAAACTCGGTAAGTTAAACAAGGGGGATAATATACTTGATTTAACGGGTCCCCTCGGAAAACCAACCCATATAGAAAAATTTGGTACAGTAGTATGTGTTGGTGGCGGTATTGGTGTTGCTCCTGTTCATCCTATAGCACAGGCATTGAAGGAGGCAGGTAACAGGGTAATTTCTATACTCGGTGCAAGAACAAAGGGTATCCTGATATATGAAGACCTTATGAGAAAGTGCAGTGATGAGGTGAGAATCACTACAGATGATGGTTCTTATGGCAGACATGGATTTGTCACCGATGAACTAAAGGGAATGATAGAATCTGGGATGAAGATTGACCTCGTGGTAGCCATTGGTCCTCCAATAATGATGAAGATGGTCTGTAAGGTTACCGAGCCTTACAAGATACCTACCTATGCCAGTCTCAACACCATCATGTTAGATGGAAGCGGGATGTGCGGGGCATGTCGTGTAACTGTTGGTGGAAAGACAAAATTTGTATGTGTTGATGGACCCGAATTTGATGGTCATCAGGTGGATTTCGATGAAATGATGGCACGGTTGAGGCAGTATATGGATGAGGAAAAGATAGCAAAGGAAATTTGTCAGAAAAATACAATGTAACTAACAACTAACAACTGACAACAATTGTTAGTTATTGGTTGTAAGTTGTTGGTTGTTGGTTGTAAGTTGTAAGTGGGAGGTTTCTAATGGCTGAAGAAAAGAAGAAAAAAAAGGCAAAGATTCCAAGGCAACCGATGCCGGAACAGGACCCTCATGAAAGGGCAAAGAATTTTAGTGAGGTTACCTATGGTTTTACAGCGGAATTATCCCTCAATGAAGCCGTAAGATGTATTCAATGTAAGAAACCCCTCTGTATTGATGGTTGTCCTGTTTCTATAAATATACCTGAATTTATTAAAAAGGTTGCAGAGGGCGATATATTGGGTGCGGCAAAGGTGATAAAGGAGTCAAATTTCCTTCCTGCTATCTGTGGAAGGGTTTGTCCGCAGGAAGACCAGTGTGAGATGGTATGTGTTGTGGGTGTCAAAGATAAACCTGTAGCAATTGGAAGACTTGAGAGGTATGTGGCAGATTATGAAGCATTACACGGTAAATTTGAGATGCCCAAAATGGCACCGAAGACAGGCAAAAAGGTAGCAATTATAGGGTCTGGTCCGGCAGGTCTAGCATGTGCAGGTGACCTCATAAAAACGGGGCATGATGTAACAATTTTTGAGGCACTCCATAAAGCAGGCGGGGTTCTTGTTTATGGGATACCGGAATTCAGGCTTCCAAAGGCAATAGTTGAGAGGGAACTGGATTATTTAAAAAAAATAGGTGTCGAATTTAGATTAAACCATGTAATAGGAAAGATAAGAACTGTTGATGAATTAATGAAGAGTGATGGATACCATGCGGTTTTTCTTGCAAATGGTGCAGGGTTGCCACAATTTATGAATATAGCAGGAGAAAACCTTAATGGGGTCTATTCTGCCAATGAGTTTCTTACCAGAAATAACCTAATGAAGGCATATCAATTTCCAGAATATGATACACCTATAAAGAGGTTTAAGAATGTTGCAGTAATAGGTGGTGGCAATACTGCTATGGATGCGGTAAGAACAGCATTAAGACTCGGGGCTGATAATGCCTATATAATCTACAGAAGGTCAAGGGATGAAATGCCGGCAAGGAAGGAAGAGATAGAACACGCAGAACATGAAGGTGTGAAATTTATAATGCTTACCGCCCCTCTCCGTGTTATCGGAAATGAAAAGGGATGGGTAACTGGTCTTGAATGTATAAAAATGGAACTTGGTGAACCTGATGAATCCGGGAGGAGGAGGCCCATTCCTGTTAAGGGTTCTGAATTTATAATAAACCTTGATGCTGTGATTGCAGCAATAGGCACCAATTCAAATCCCTTGGTGGCTCAGACAACGCCGGGTCTTGAACTGAATAAGTGGGGCTATATTGTTGTTGACAATGAGAAGACCTGCAGGACAAGTAAAAAGGGTGTTTTTGCCGGGGGAGATATTGTTACCGGTGCGGCAACAGTTATACTTGCTATGGGGGCAGGTAGAAGTGCTGCTAAATCCATAGATGAGTATTTAAGCCTGTAAAAAAAACTGTAAAAAAATATTGACATTATATTAAATTGTGATAAATTTACTTTCCCATATCTGATTTATGGTTTAATTATTTCAGAGAGGTAATGGAATATGGATAAGGAAAATGAGTTTGAAAAGAGGGTCTCCCGCAGAAAATTTTTTAATATAGCAGGGTGGACAGGTTTCTGTACCTTTCTCGGAAGTTCAGGTGCTGCTGGTGCAAGATTTTTTTATCCCAAGGTCCTTTATGAGCCAGCCAGCACATTTAATGCAGGAAAACCCGAGGATTATACCGCACCTACAGGGAATGAACAGGTGGTGGTTGACGAGAGGTGGAAGAAGAGCCAGAGGGTATGGATTGCAAGAAACAGGGAAGGTATCTATGCGACGGTTGCTCTCTGCACCCATCTCGGATGCACCCCAAATTGGTTTCCTGCTGAGGTGCGTTTTAAGTGCCCATGTCATGGCAGCAATTTTAATCCAGACGGTGAGGTGGTAGCTGGACCGGCACCTGAGCCTCTGTACAGGGCAAAGATAGAGCTTGCACCCGACGGCTCTATGATAGTTACCACAGGACTTCTTGGGATAAGAAGGGCTAATCTTCAGGCGCAAAAGAAGACGCTTGGAACTTTCTGGACTAAAGAGGAAAAGGAAATCATCTGGAAACCACCGTATTTTTTAGAATTAAAGGCATAATAAAACAGAAGGAATTAGGTTTTAGGTTTTAGGTTTTTACTAACCCCTAAACCCTATCCCCTAATCCCTGAATTTGAGGGGGTAAATAATGGCAGTAAATTTTAATAAGCAGAATGATGTCTCTTTTATCCCATCTTTTTTTAAAAAAATATCAGAATATATAAAAAGTACCACTGTGTGGAAATCCATCTTCAGGGTAGGGTATCCTGATACCATGCCCAAGAGGATGGCTGTAATGAGAAGCAGTTTTTACATGCATATATTTCCCACAAAGGTTGGTATTCACGGCATGAAATTAAAATATGGATGGTGTATGGGTGGGATAACATTCTTCTTATTTCTGCTTCTTTCTATAACAGGTGTGATACTTATGTTTTATTATATTCCGGAGGAGCACAGGGCATATAACGATATGAAGGACTTGAGATACATGGTTCCTTATGGTGTAGTATTGAGGAATATGCACAGATGGGGGGCACATGGAATGGTGTTTACCATTATACTCCATATGATAAGGGTATTTTATACCGGTTCTTATAAACCACCAAGACAGTTTAACTGGATAATTGGTGTTTTACTCCTTACTATAACATTGCTCCTGAGTTTCACAGGTTATCTTCTCCCATGGGACCAGCTTGGTTTCTGGGCAGTTACCGTGGGAACAAATATGGCTTCCTCTACACCACTTATCGGTTATGAAGGGCCATTTTCTAAATATCTCGGTATACAGATTGATAATGACATCCGTTTTGCCCTTATAGGGGGAACAAGGATTGGCCCGAATGCACTTATAAGGGCATATGTCTGGCATTGTATAGGTCTACCGCTGATTGCAACAGCACTTATGGTATTTCATTTCTGGCGGGTAAGAAAGGATGGATTTTCAGGACCAATGTAAATTTGAACTGTTTGAACGGTTTAAACGGTTTAAGCAGTTCAATATGGGAGGTTAAATGGCTGATTCAACTGTGAAAACTGATGCAATGATTGCAACACAGCCGGAATATGAAAGAATGGCATCCTGGCCATATTTTATGTGGATTGTATTGCTATGCTCATTATTTATCACTATATTGATTTGGGTATTATCCATGTTGTTCAATGCCCCTCTTGAAGAGGCGGCAGAATGGGCAAAGACCCCTAATCCTGCCAAAGCACCATGGTATTTTATTGGCCTTCAGGAACTCCTTGTATATTTTGACCCGTGGGTAGCAGGGGTTATCATACCGAATCAGATTATTATTGGCTTGATACTTATTCCATATGTTGATACGGCCCCTGCAGTTCAAGGATACTACAATTTCTCTAAAAGAAAGTTTCAATTCTTGTTTTTCACCTTTGGCATATCTTTATGGTTCTTTTTAATTATAACCGGGCAGCTTTTGAGGGGTCCAAGCTGGGAGATATACTGGCCTATTATTGATTATCCGTTAGGAGGATATGAATGGGTATATCCAGGACACCCGCTTAAAGCCTCACAGGCAAAGCTCCACAGTCTGAGTTTACCTGTTGGTATAACCATTTCACTAATTGGTTTTGTCATTGGAATGACCCTTCCTACCCTGATATTTAAAAACTATTTTAAAAAACTTGGGATTATAAGGTATTCATTAGTAATGGTTCATGTGTTGCTCACACTTGCAGTGGTAGGTAAGATATTTTTGAGGCTTTTTTTTGGAATAAAATATGTAATAGTTACACCGTGGTTTAATATATGAAAAGAGTTATTTATACATTTTTAATCCCCCTTATCATTTCAATCTATCCAATTGAAGGATGGGCTGATAAACCTGTTAGACCGAGTGAAACCAGGGCTATTATAGAGAAGAGTGCAGGGCTTATCAAAAGATACAGAGGGAAAGATTTAAGCGAGGCCAATACGAAGATTCTCTTAATAGAGCCAATATTAGAAAAACTTGGGTGGAGGGTGATGGATCCCGATGATGTAGATAGAGAATATACTATTTCGCCAAAAAAGATGGTGGACTATGCCTTGAAGATTAAAAGACCCTTACTCTTTCTTGATGTCCTCCCGTTAGACAGGAGTCTTTATGACAGGACATTTATTGAGAAGATAATAGGTTTTGCTGATGAGAAGGATGTAAAATGGGTGATTATAACTAATGGAAATGAATATCGCCTATATAAAACCGATGAAAAGGGGAGTATAGATAACAAGATGATGGAAGTCTTTGTTATTGAAGATATGTTAAAGGATAACAAAGGACTTGATAAATTGGTAGATAAATTCACTTATATATCCCGTGAAAGTTTTGAGAGAAACGAGTTGGATAAAAGGGCAGAGGTTATATTCAAAGAGAGGAGGTTAAATAACGCCTTAAATGAGATAGTAGAACAGACAATTGAAGAGCTTAAGAGGGAAAAGGAACAACTTAAGTCTGCTGATATAAAAAAGGCAAGGGAGACTCTGATAGGAATAGTATCTGATAGGTTAGCCATGCTTGAAAGAGATATTGAAAAAAAGGAAAAGGATGTCCTTCCTGCAGAGAGGACTGAAAAAAGGGTTGCAATAATAGAAAAGGATGTCCAGATTTTAGATGGGACAGTTGAAGAAGGGGATAAGGTTTTTCATGAGATATGTTTTGCCTGTCATGGTGAGAGAGGGGAAGGGGATGCCTTTGGTAGGCAATTCGGGACTGACACAGGACAGACTGTAGGTCCAACCCTTTGTGGTGGTGCATTAAAAAATGTGAGTAATAATCAGCTAAGAAAGATAATAACCTATGGCAGAACAACAGCCATTCTCCATGGGATAGATATGCCCAACTGGGGTGAGATACTGAGTCATCGGGAGATAGGCTCTGTAATGCTTTATTTAAGAAAATGCAATGAAATAGCCCTTGAAATGCCTTAAAAAAATATGTTTAATCTCTTAATATATATTTTATTTTTAATAAACATAGGTGTCCTGATTCTATACTGGAGAAAGGATCAGAATATTGTATACTCGGTATTCAGCCTTAGCATAATTACTCTTTTTGGGATAACGGCTTATAAGGATTTTACCCCCGAGTGGAAGGGGTTTCAAATAGAATATAAAAATATACTTTTGCAGATGACAACCGATCCCGAACAGAAAAAAAACATAGAGAAGATACCCTTTGGGATTAAGCAGATATGGAATCCTGAGTTAGATATAGCAGACAGATGTATAACATGTCATCTCGGGGTTTCAGACTTCCGTTTTTCAAATGCCCCCCAACCATATAAGACCCACCCGAGGCTATTAGAAAGCCATCAGATTCAAAAGTTTGGTTGCACTGTATGTCATCAGGGACAGGGGAGAGCCACAGAGAAAAAAGATGCACATGGTTATGTTATCCACTGGGAGAAACCGATTCTTAAAGGGAGTTATGTTCAGGCATCGTGTATTAAGTGTCACTTTGATAAAAAGATAGAAGATGCCTATTTACTCTCCAGGGGTGTTAAACTTATTAAAGAATCCGGGTGTTTTGGGTGCCATAATATATCGGCATTTCAACCTGTGGCAATTAAAATTGGTCCGGATTTGGAAAGGGTTGGAAGCAAGGTAAATGTTGAATGGCTTGTAAGATGGTTAAAGAACCCAAAATCTTATCTTCCTGAAACCAAGATGCCCAATGCCTTCCTCTCCGATGAAGATGTAAAGGCAGTAGCTTCGTTTATTATGAGTTTAACCGATTCAAATATCCCTCCCGAGCCGATGATTAATGATAAACTGACCCTTGATGCAAGGGTGGAAAAGGGCAGAAAGTTGATAGATGCCTCCAAATGTATGAATTGCCATACTATTGAAGGTTTTGAATTGGAAGGCTTTTTGAAGGTAGAGGGTTTGGGCCCCAGTTTAATTAATATAAAAACAAAGGCAAAAAAAGGGTGGGTTGTGGAGTGGTTGAAAAATACGCAGGGGATTCACCCCAATACAAGGATGCCCACATTTAATTTTACAGAAGACCAGTCCCTGGCAATAGCTGACTATCTTATGAATCAAAAAGGGGAGTTACCTCCTGCCTATCAGGAAATAAAAATAGATATTACTGATAATGACCTGACAAACGAGGAATTGGCTGAAAGGGGTAAGAAGCTGATTCAAGAATATGGCTGTTTTGGATGCCACAATATAAGAGGGATTGATGCAAAGATAAAGATAGGACCTGACCTTGATGGTATTGGGAGTAAAGAGTTTGAAAAATTTGATTTTGGCAAGATGATTGGAAAAATCGGTCATACGAAGGAAGATTGGGTATTCACTAAATTGAAACAGCCGAGGTCTTTCAGCGATATTCTTAAAATGCCATTTTATGGATTCACAGATGAAGATGTGATGGCTATAACATCAGTCTTATTAGGGTTTGTGGATGAACCCATACCTGTCAAATATATTGATGAGAAGACTCAGATCCCGGTATTTGTCGGGAGTTTTGGTAGATTAATCAAGAAGTATAAATGTCAATCGTGTCATAAGATAAAAGGGTTTGGAGGAGATATTGGTCCTGACCTAACCTATGAAGGAAGCAAGGTAAGGAAAGAATGGCTCTTAAAATTCCTTAAAGAACCATATAAGCTCAATCCTCTTTTATCTGCAAGGATGCCTAACTTTTTCATGTCTGATGAAGATATAAAAGTGATAGCTGATTTTATTGAACTGGCTCTGGCCCATGACAAATTATCTCATATAAATATGGATGAGGAATATAACGAGGATAATATTAAAAAAGGTGAGAGTTTATTTAAAAAGAAATATGGGTGTGTGGCATGTCACTCAGTCGAGGGTGGAGAGGTGAAGGGAAAGATAGGTCCTAACCTTAGCGGGGTTGGTTCAAGGTTGAATCCTGACTGGATATTTTCATGGATGAAGAATCCACAGGCTTTACATCCAAATACTGCTATGCCGAATTTTAATTTACCTGATAAAATGGCTGCCCCAATAGTGGCATATTTAGTATCTCTTAAATAAAGAGATTATTAAATAGAACAAAAACATAATAAAACCACGGAAGGACACGGATAAACACAGAAAAACAATGAAATAGTAAAAGGGTTTATCTTGTCCGTGTCCATCCGTGATAAATCCGTGGTAGTTTTATAATTTATACATAAACAAAAAGGAGGAAAGACAATTGTTTTCGCAGCCTATTCTTAATTTTAAGTTGAATAAATTCATAGTAATGATTTTTGTTTCTTTCTTTTTAATAGGTTTTTTAGAATTAAATCTTTTTGCCAAAGATGAAATTACTATCCCGAATACCAAATGGGATATAGAGAAAGGCAAAAGGCTTTTTCATCATTATTGTGCTCACTGCCATGGAAAAGGGGGGAAAGGGGATGGTCCAAATGCAGTTAATCTTGACCCAAAACCGAGAGATTTCACCGATGATAAGTATATGGTTACGAGAACCAACCAGAATCTTTTTGATGTTATAAGTAAAGGTGGTGCTGCAATAGCCCGATCAACCTTTATGCCACCTTTTGACAATACCCTTTCAAAGGAGGAAATCTTAGACATAATGGCTTATATCCGTTCCTTTGCACCGGTAATAAAGGGTCCCAAAGTATAGAAGAGAAGAAACCATAAAATGAGGAATGAATTAATATTTGAAGCTCAGAGACCTGCAGTCAGGAAATTGTATTGTTACTTCCTTACGATCCTTGTTCTTCTCTTTTGTGTAGGACTGCTTAGCCTCAACCCGTCCTTTGCCCAGGAGGGAAGGCAGGCCCCCACGGTAGACTACAGGGATATTCCGTGGATCGGAAGCCGTAATCTCGTCTGGGTAATTGCCCAGGTTCACCTCCTCTTTGGCGGATTCGTCCTGGGTGTCCCGATCTTTGTCTGGATCTGCGAACTGATCGCGGTGAAGACAAAGGATACCCGGTACGATAAGCTGGCCAAGGAATTTACGAAACTGCTCACGGCCTCGTTTGAAATGACCGCTATGATAGGGGCCCTTTTTCTTTTTGTTCTCCTCATCTGCTATCCCAAGTTGATGAGTTACCTCACGGGTATTTTTCTGCCCACCTACTATGTGTATGTGCTCCTGTTCTTTGGGGAGACGACTACCCTCTACCTGTACTGGTCTGGGTGGGAGACCGTGCAGCGGCGCAGGGGTCTCCACCTGTTCTTGGGCTTTCTGCTCAATGTATTCGGATTCCTCATCATGATTGTGCCGAATGCCTGGGCGACTTTTCAGGCCAGCCCGGTGGTTCTCTCGGCGGGCATGGGTGCCTGGGAGAAGGCGTGGATCGCAATGCACAACCCAACCTGGTGGCCGCTAAATGTTCACCGTTTTATTTCGAATGTGGTATTAGGTGGATTCGTCTGCGGGGCATACGCCGCCATTCGGTATCTCGGTGCCGAGTCACAGGAGGAACGGGCCCATTATGACTGGATGGGCTATGTGGGCAATTTTATCGGGATCTTCGGCCTTCTGCCCCTGCCGTTTGCCGGCTACTGGTTGACGATGGAGATCTACCGCTACAATCAGCAGATGGGAATCACCCTGATGGGAGGATTCCTCTCCTGGCTGTTCATCATCCAGGCCGTGCTGATTGGTGTCCTTTTCCTGGGAAGCAATTATTACTTCTGGCTGGGCATTGCCTACCGGACGGAAGGGGCCGAGCGGTATAAGAAGCCCATCCTGGTGATGCTCGTGTTGCTTTTAATCTGCTTTGGGATATGGATGACGCCTCACAGCATGGTGGCCAGCCTTCAAGAAGCCCGGCAGATGGGTGGAACGCACCACCCCCTCTTGGGTGTCTTCGGTGTGATGTCGGCCAAGATGACGGTGTCTAACCTGATGATTCTGATCACATTTGTGAGCTTTCTGGTGTACTGGCGTGCGAATAAGGTAGAGACTGTCAGATGGGCAAAGGGAGCACGTCTGACGCAAGCCGTATTAATTGTCGGCGCGGGCATCTACATCATCTGGGCGGGAGTCTATGGCTACTTTGTGCCGGCTATTGTTCGCATCTATGTGTTGTCGGTTTCACAGGTAGGAACGGTGATTGGCGTGCTGATCCTTGTGACGATCATCGCGGTGGTGTCAATGCGCAACGCCAAAGAATCCAAACCGTTGCATTGGGGCATGATGCCGGCGCGAAGCCAATACCTACTGGTGATGAATGCGGTGATCGTGATTCTGACCATGAGTCTAATGGGGTATGCCCGTTCGGCTTCGCGGGTCCACTGGCATATCTATGGTGTATTACAGGACACCTCTCCCCATGCTTATACCCCAGCCCTGGGACAGGCCTCTGTGTTTATTTCAATATCCACCTTTCTGTTCTTCATTATGGTGGTCTTTCTCTTTTGGGTTATCTCCCGCACTATACGTCGCCCTGCCTTCTCAACACAGTACTTTTTCATGGTGCCCTTTATCTTCTGGGTTGTCTCCCTTCCCGAAAAGCGCGCTGTACTGACTCAGCAGATTTCGGAACGTCCCAAATTTTTTCAAAAGACCATGGCGACCGTTTGTGGGATCCTGATCGCGTATACCTATCTTTCCCATCAAATCCCGCAGCAGATCTCTCTTCCACCCAAGCAGGAAGAGTTCAACCCATCGCAGATCAAGACCCAGGCCGATTTAGTTAAGGCGGGGCAGAAGCTTTTTTTTGGCAAGGGTCAATGTGCTCTCTGCCATTCCATCGGACCAAGCCATACGGCACGCGCACCTGATCTCCAGGGGATCGGGGCAAAACTCACGAGGGAATTTATCTACGAGTCCCTCACTCAGCCTCAAGCCTATCTCTATATGCAATATGATCAGGGGGGGACCCCAAGGCCATTTCCGGCGAAGATGCCGGCCATCAACAAATCACCCGTCGGTCTTTCTGATCCCGAGTTGTTAGCCGTTATGTCGTTTGTTCAGAGCTTGGGAGGCAAAGTCACGATACAGCCCGAGGAAGTGAAGACCTTTATGACGACGATAACTGTTTCTACAGGAGAACCATAAAATGGAAATTGAATCCATAAAACCCCTCTTAGCTGTTGCCACATCTTTGCTTGGGGCCGCGGTCATCGTGGTAACCCGCAAGTCTCCGAATATCCGTGAGGGGTGTTCGTTGGGGGCGGCGATTCTGAAGTTTCTTATCGTGGCTACGATGATCCCACCCGTCCTGGCTGGCAAGACGCTCCACATGACCCTATTTTCATTTCTTCCCGAGGTTTCCATTGCCTTGCGGGTAGATGCCCTGGGGCTTTTATTTGCTACCACTGCCTCTTTTTTGTGGATTGTAACCACCCTTTACTCCATTGGCTATATGCGCTCCCTCAATGAGCATGCGCAGACCCGCTACTATCTATGTTTTGCAATCACCATGTCGGCCACTATGGCGGTGGCCTTTTCGGCCAATTTATTGACGCTGTACATTTTTTACGAGCTGATCACATTCTTTACTTATCCCTTGGTGACACACAAAGAGACCGACGAGGTGTTTGCGGCAGGGAACAAGTATATTTTTTATCTTTTGATGTCGGCGAAATTCTTTTTACTGGCCATCATCTTGACCTACGCCTTTGCCGGCACCTTGGATTTTCGTCCAAACGGCCTCTTCGCCTCTAAAGTCAACCCAACCATACTGACCCTTATCTATTTTCTTTTTCTGGTCGGGATCAGTAAGGCGGCGATCATGCCGTTTCATGCCTGGCTGCCCGCTGCCATGGTGGCTCCCGCACCTGTGAGCGCACTGCTTCACGCGGTGGCGGTTGTGAACACGGGGGTCTTCTGCGTACTACGCGTAATCTTTCATATCTTTGGGGTAGAGTTGATGAAGGTGTTGAACCTGGGTGCCATGACGGCCCTCATCGCGTCCTTCACCATTATCATTGCTTCAATATATGCCTTCACACGAGATGACCTCAAAGAGCGCTTGGCCTATTCTACGATCAGCCAACTCTCGTATATCGTGCTTGGTGGGGCGCTCTTGACCTCAAGCGGCATGGCTGGCGGGATCATGCACATTGCCAACCATGCGTTTTCTAAGATTACCCTCTTCTTCTGCGCGGGTTCGATCTATGTAGCTTCGCACAAGACCCATATTTCTCAATTGGATGGAATCGGTAAGCAGATGCCCTGGACCATGGCCGCATTTTCGATCGGGGCACTCAGCATCATCGGTATTCCGCCCCTGGCCGGATCCGTAACCAAGACATATCTGGCGAGCGGCTCCACCGTGGCATACGGGCTTCCGATCCGATATGTCTTGTGGGCAAGTCTCCTGTTAAACGCCGGCTATTTTCTTCCTATCGTGTATAAGGCCTTCTTTAAGGCGCCAAAACAGGAGGGAGCGCTACAGATCCAGGAACCCTCCTATTTTATTGTCATCCCCTTGTTCGTCTGCGCAGCCATCTCTGTGATCTTGGGGATTTACCCCAAGTTGTTATTGGATATGATCGGGCAGGTTATTAGATGAATCTTGAAAAATATTTGGGGCAGCATGATTAAAAAACCTTCTATTTTAATAAAGGCAGTTATTTTTCTTATATTGATATATACAGGATTAAGGCTGATAAAGCCACCCCTTCCATTCAGCCTGCTCTTTATGTATATGACCATCTCTATATTGGGAGTACTTGTATGGGTAACATTATACGAAGATACGATGAAGGAGTTCTTTAATCCTATCGTTAATTTCCTTTCTGGTGAGGGGCTTACTGGCTTGAAGAAAAATTTAAGAATTGCAATTCTGATAATATTTCCCTTGTGGGTAGGATTTTTTACCTATTCAAAAATTGCACCTAAAAATCAACCACCTCTGGAGGCAAGGGTTATACACCCCTCTCCACCTATAGAATATACCGGCATTGAGATCACTGTTGAAGACAGTGAAGAGACTGTCTCTGAAGGTGCGACTATATATTACGACAAGTGCATATTCTGTCATGGTGACCAGTTGGATGGTAATGGTGCAGAGGCGTTAGCAATGAATCCCCCGCCGGCAAATTTTAGAGACGCGGGAACTATTGCCCAGCTTCAGGAGTCATACCTCTTCTGGAGAATACTCAAGGGCGGAGAGGGACTACCTGTAGAATCCACTCCATGGAAATCAGCCATGCCGCCATGGGAAGGGAGGCTGACCGAGGAGGAAATCTGGAAGGTCATAAAATATTTATATAAGGAAACAGGACATTCACCGAGGACATGGAAATGATACAATTTAAAATTGATAAAAAGTGGTATTTAATTTATACAATATTTGTTATTTTTATTATTTTACTACCCCTATTAACCTCTTATGCAGGAGAGAAGGATATTGGAGCTATGGTTACATCAAAATTTATCAAGGGTGATATATCAGATGACCCAAATTCCCCTGTATGGGAGCAGGTACCCACAGCTCAATTCCCCTTATTTTCCCAGGTAAGATTTGAACCCAGATGGTTTGACGGCAAAGTAAGGTCAATATCTGTTCGCTCTATAAACAATGGAGATAAGATTGCCTTTCTATTGGAGTGGGAAGATAAAACAGAGGATAGAAAAGGGGATGGGCTTAAAGATGGTGTTGCCATTGAGTTTCCTGTTGGAAAGGAAAAGGCGCATTTCTCTCATGCTTCAAGGATGGAACAGCTTCCGGGTGGAAAGGTTAATATATGGCACTGGAAGGCAGGCTCAACAGATATAAAGGATATGAATGCAGAGGGGTTAGGGACTTTAACCGTTCAAGAGCATCAGGATGTTACCGGTAAAAACTTTTGGAATAATAATAAATGGAAGGTAGTTTTTTTAAGAAGATTAAGTAATTCCGATAATAATGATGTCCAGTTTCAACCTAAGGAGTATAAGGAGTATAAAGATATTGCATTTGCAGTATGGGATGGTTCTAATGAAGAGCAGGGTGCGCAAAAGACAATCTCATCGTGGTATTATCTGCAGGTAGAAGTCCCTCCAAATAGAATGATATATGCCTACAGTTTAATTGCAGTTGTTGTGGCAGGGTTATTTGAGTTTGTTATAATCAGGAAGTTAAAAGGTATAAAAAAGGGGGTCTTATCATTAATTTTGCTCTTTGTAATTTTGAATGGATGTTTTAGAAATGAAACTGCAGAGAGGGGAAAGAACCTCTATGCAAAATATTGTTCCTCATGCCATGGGAAAAAAGGGAGAGGGGATGGTTTCAATGCAGCATATTTAGACCCGAAACCAAGAGACCACACTGACAGCAAAGAAGAGTATATGGTAGCGAAAGACAATAAAAAGCTTTTTGATGTTGTGTCTAAAGGGGGGAGAGGTATTGCAAAATCACCGTTAATGCCCCCATTTGGCAATACTCTTTCTGAAGGCGAAATATGGAGTGTGGTTGCATATATGAGAACCCTTCACAAAAATAAATTTGAAAAAATAACTATACAGGAAACGGAAAAAGTAGTTAAAAAGAAAACACATCTTAAGATTGAAAAAATTAATTTTGAAAATGTTGAATCCCTGTCAGAGGATATAAGTCGTGGAGAAAGGCTTTTTAAGGAAAAATATGGCTGTTACTCCTGCCACAGAATTGGAGAGAAGGGGGGTGTAATTGGATCACCGTTAGATAGGGTTGGGTTTAGATTAAATGCAGACTGGATATTTAGATGGATATCAAACCCTCAAACTATTAAACCGGATACTATTATGCCAAATTTTGGTATGCCTGATAGGGATGCGAGATTTATAGTCTCATACCTGAAATCTCTTAAGGGGATTTAAAATTAATAATCCAGTGATAAACATAACATTTAACTAAAACAAAGGGAGGTAAAAATGTTCAAGAGATTTTCAATGACATTATTCATATTAATATTAAGTTTAATGACCTCTTCTTCAAAAGTGTTAGCTGAAGAGTCGCCATTTATCGGTTATAGTGGAGGGGGATATAATGGTAAATTGATGATATTCAGTATCCCGGGGTTAGAACTCTTAAAGGAGGTATCAATCGGTGTAGATATTCGTGGTCCAGTTACGGATGGGAAAAATCTCTTTGTAGTGGATAAGGCACAGAATATTGTTTCAATAATTGACCTTTCAAACTCATCGGTAAAAAAGAACATAAAACTTTCTGATGGTTTTGGGCCGAATTCAATAGCTGTCTCTAAAGATGGTAAAAATGTTTATATTGCCGGAGAACTGAGTGGAAAAGTGGCAGCAGTTTCTGTGGAGTCAGATAAAATGGTTGCCCTCGCTCTACAGCCTATGCCGAGTTCGCCAAATTTTATTGCCATTACACCGGATGGGAAACATTGTCTGGTAAGTGACTATACCAATAACAGGGTACTCCGTATATCCACATCTCCTTTTAAATTAGATAAGGAGATTAAGGTGAGGGGACCTTATGGAATTACTGTTACGCCTGATGGAAAATATGCACTGGTAAGCAGTAAATTTTCTGCCTCCCTTATTTTTATTGACCTCAAAAATTTCAAAATAGAAAAGACTTTAAAGACAGGTGCAGTCCCAATGAATATCGTAGTTGATTCAAAGGGTGCCTTTGCCTATCAATCTCAGCATGCAAGTAGTGAGATAATAAAGATTGATATTGAAAAAAAGGAGGTTGCAGGGAGATTCACAGTAAAACATAACCCTGGTAATATCTCTATTTCCCCTGATGACAAGTATCTGATATCTTCCAATAAGTTTTCAACAGGTATATATGATAAGCTATATTCAAATATTTCTGATAAAGGCGGAGCTGTTACTCCGCAAAATATGGAGGTCATAGAGATAGGGAGTGGGAAGTCTGTAAAACAGGTGGCTATATCAGGAGACATTTCTGATACAGTTATACTTACGAAGGGTTCTGTGAAGGATGCATCCCTAAAAAGCAGTGGTCAATTTGTTAAACAAGGAGGTAAACCAGATTTGGCGCCAAAAGAAGGCGTTAAAATAAGTTACACTGCGGCTGATGATAGACCACCCGGGACATTTGATGCTGAAGATGGGGCTATAGAGATAAGACTGAAGGCACTCTCATATATCTTTACCCCAAATACTGTAAATGTCTTTAAGGGGGATACAGTTAGATTTATAATAACAAATATAGATGAAAAGGCGCTCTTTATAGATAAACCTGATGTAGCTCATGGTTTTACTATCAATGGATTTGGGAAACAGACGAATGTGCTTTTACCAAGGGGGGTATCAGCTGTAGTAGAATTTAAGGCTGACAAAAAGGGGATATATAATTTTTATTGCAGCAATTTCTGTGGTCCTGTGCATCATGAGATGAGAGGGACACTTATAGTCGAATAAAGGGGGGGATAAGATGAAAAGATATTTATTTATGCTATTTATTTTTACCTTTTTTCTTTTTGGTTTTACATTGTCTTTATATGCCCTTTCTGCTGATGAATTTCTTGA
>Ga0209343_10000968_pt1 | contig 39729 bp, 31 predicted proteins | sample RifCSPlowO2_02_FD_184026 | JGI IMG/M metagenome (GOLD analysis project Ga0209343, IMG submission 184026) | Groundwater microbial communities from Rifle, Colorado - Rifle CSP2_plank lowO2_0.2 (SPAdes) (version 2) | ecosystem: Environmental > Aquatic > Deep subsurface > Groundwater | place...
CGCCGTAGGCGGAAAGGGTTTTGAAAAAATTGACAGCGCGATTTTGGCTCCCGCAAAATCGCTCCGTTTTCTTAATTCCGACAATGTTTCGTTTGGTGGACCCGAGAGGACTCGAACCCCCCGCCTCCTCAGTGCAAATGAGGCGCTCTACCAGATGAGCTACGGGCCCATATTTTACCAATAATAAAAATGCGCAATATACGCAATAATACACAGTAATTATTATATCTTATTTACTATTCAAAGCAAGTTCAATTATATGGTCTAAAAATTCAGAAAGGGTTGTCCCCCCCGCCATAAGTGATTTTGGCAAAAGCGATTCTTTTGTAAGTCCCGGCAATGTATTTATTTCCAGAAAATAAATACCGCGCGGAGATACTATAAAATCAGTTCGCGAATAATGTCTCAAACCGAGAGCTTTATGCGCTTCTATCGCAAGCTGTTGTATTTCGTTTTTTATAATTTTATCAAAAGAAGACGGGCATATTTCTCGCGCCCCGCCTTCATATTTCGCGTCATAATTAAAAAAACTATTTTTATCAAAAGGAATTATTTCAACAGGCATAAGAGCATAAAATTCTTTCCCCCTGAAATTTTCTATCACTCCGCAAGTCGCTTCTCTGCCTTGTATATATTCTTCAATTAATAATTTTGGTGAATATTCAAAAGCTTTAAAAATTCCTTCTCTAAAAGAACTAAAATCTCTCGCCAAACTTACTCCGATAGACGAACCGCCGCAAATCGGCTTTATAACAGACGGTTGATAAAAACTTCTAAATATATTGAGTATGTCTTTTTCTACATTGTCTGATTTTTCAATAATTGTATATTTCGGTGTATCTATGCCGTATGATTCTATTCCCTGTTTCGTAGATAATTTATTCATACCGATAGCCGACGCAAAAGCCGTAGAACCCGTGTAGGGAGTGGAAAAAGTGTCTAATACGCGCTGAACGGCTCCGTCTTCTCCGTATTCTCCGTGCATAGCGTTGAAAATCACATCAATTTGACTTATTATCTTTTTTGGCTCAAACGGCATACCACGAAAATGCCACTCTCCTTTCTTTGAGATAAAGATATCATTTGCGTCATATTTTTCTTCGGGTAAATTTCTCAAAACACTGCTGCCTGTCTTAAGCGAGATATCATATTCTCTGCTTGGACCTCCGCGAAGAACCCCTACTCTTATTTTTTGCATATTAAAAATATCAAATTTTACTTTATAAATATTATATCATTTTAATTTAAATTTCTTGTGATGGAAAGATAGCGCGAATCTATGAGCTTCATAATTGGCGAGCAAGATTTCTTTTTCGTGGTTTATTATTATTTTTTTATCTCCTATTATCATCTTCGGTTTATGTTTTTTATTTTTCACAATTCCGACAATTGTTATTTTGTAACCATATTTATTTAAAACTTTTCTTGCGACATTCACTTGAGTTTTTCCGCCATCTACCGCTATAATATAAGGAAGAGACCAATCATTGTGTTTTAACCTTCTATCTAAAATTTCCGCGAGTGAAGCGGTATCATTGCCCGATGTTTTATCCAAAATGTTAAACTTGCGATAATCTGATTTCTTTGCAGTTCCATTTTCAACAACCGTCATAACCCCGACTGTATTAACACCGCTTGTATGCGCCACATCATACGCCTCTATTCTGCGCGTATTATAATTATTCAAATCATTTTTTTTCAAAAACCTTTCTCCAAAAATTATCGGGGGTCTTCTAAACTCTTCTTTTATGAGCGACACATCCTGAATATGATTAAGCGCGAATACGGTCTTTTTTATAACATTTGCTTTTTCAAAATCTTTTTTCTTTGCGTAAGATAACATTTCTCGTCTTAATGATTTTATTAACAAAGATTTTTTGCCTTCAAAAAAAAGTTTTACGCGGTTTATAATCCGTCCGTATTCAATTTTTGAGACCTCGCCCGCGCAAACTCCCGGACAAAGTCCTATCTGTCTGTTAAAACACGGCTTATTGGAATAAGGAAAGCAAATATCTCTAAATGAAAACATCTTTCTTATAATCTTCATTGCCGCATTAAAAATATTTCCATAAGGAAAAGGTCCGAATAGATATTTAATATCTTTTGCCGGATACTTTTTTTCAAGGTCTTTGCCATGAACCGCAAGGACACGCGGAAAATCTTCTTTTGTAATCACAACATAGTTAAAACTTTTATTATCTTTTTCCTTCGTATTATATTTCGGCTGATGTTTCTTAATCAGATTTGCCTCCAAAATAAACGCTTCAAGAACAGAATCGGTTTTTATAAATAAGACGGAGCTTGCTTCGTTAATCATCTTTTTAATAAGCTGTCCGCGTGATACGATAATATTTTTATTAAAATAACTTTTTACCCTATTACGCAGCGAGGTAGCTTTTCCTATATATAAAATTTTCTTCCCTTTTTTAAAAAAATATACGCCCGACGAATCAGGTATTCTTAATTTCTTTAACGTTTTTAATTTCATAAAAAATATCTTCCGCGTAAAAAATTTATAATTACTATAAATTACGAGACGCAGAAATTTAGGTCCTTGAATCGCAAAACCTCTTTATCTTCTAAATATTTTTGCTCAAATAGACCGTAAATTTTTGCATTTTGTAATTCAAGAATAATTATGTTTCTAACAAAAAACCTGCCTGATTATTTTATTATTTTTTGAGCGCTTTTTTCAAATATGCTCCAGTGTATGACTTTTTTGACTCAGCGACTTCCTCAGGCGTCCCTTTCGCAACAATTATTCCGCCCTTTTCTCCTCCTTCAGGACCAATGTCTATTATATAATCAGCGGATTTTATAATATCCATATTGTGTTCAATTACAATAACGGTATTCCCGCGCGCGACAAGCGATTGAAGTATTTCAATCAATTTTTTTACATCTTCATAATGAAGTCCTATTGTCGGTTCGTCCAAAAGATAGATTGATTTCTCTATATGTGGACGATAAAGTTCCGATGAAATTTTGACTCTCTGCGCTTCTCCTCCGGAAAGCGTTGTCGCCGATTGTCCAAGTTCTAAATACCCGAGCCCAACTTCATTTAGCGTTTTAAGGCGGTCATATATTGCCGGAATGTCTTCAAAAAATTTAAGAGCTTCTTCGGTCGTCATTTGCAGAACTTCGTAAATATTTTTATGCTTATATTTCACTTCAAGCGTTTCTTTCATAAATCGCTTTCCGCCGCAAATATCGCATTTGACATACACGGTTGGAAGAAAATGCATTTCAACTGCAATAGTTCCGTTTCCGCCGCATACTTCACATCGTCCTCCTTTTACATTGAAAGAAAATCTGCCGGCTTTCCATCCGCGAGCTCGCGACTCAATTGTTGAAGCGAATAAATCGCGTATAAATGTAAACGCGCCTGTGTAAGTCGCAGGATTTGAACGAGGAGTGCGGCCTATCGGTGACTGGTCAATCAAAACGGAACGCCCGACATATTCCATACCTGAAATACTCGCGACATTATAAACTTCGGCGCTTCTATATTTTCTCTCAAACCGCGCGCGCAAATTTTTGTGTAAAATTTCATATAAAAATGTTGATTTGCCTGAACCTGACACTCCCGTAACAACAACAAATCTGCAAAGAGGAATATCAGCGGACATATTTTTAATATTAAATTTTTTACCGCCTCTGATTTTTATAATTCCTTTATTGTCATCTCTTCTTTTTTTGGGTAATTCAATCTCTCTTTCTCCTCGCAGATAATCAAGCGTAAGAGATCCGTAATCGTTCTTTTTTGATGTAAGAAGTTTTTCAAGCTCGTCTGAAACAACTATATTCCCGCCATGCACACCAGCCCCTTGCCCTAAATCAATAATATAATCGGAAGAGTAAATGGTATCCTCATCATGCTCAACAATAATTATTGTATTACCGAGGTCGCGGAGATTAAGAAGTGTTTTTATCAGTCGTTCATTATCACGCTGATGAAGTCCTATTGTAGGTTCATCAAGAACATAGAGCGCGCCAACAAGACCGGAGCCGAGCTGCGAAGCGAGTCGTATCCTTTGCGCTTCTCCGCCCGATAGCGTATTTGCCCGCCTATTGAGCGTCAGATAATCAATGCCTACATTAAGCATAAATTGCAAACGATTTGTTATCTCTTTTATAACAACATTTGAAATCTCCCTTTCTTTTTTTGTAAGTTTGAGTTTATTAAAGAATTCATGGGCGCGCTTTATGGACATATTGGTCAAATCAACAATATTAATTTGTTCCCCCAAATATACGGATAGAGCTTCTTTTCGCAGACGCGCGCCTCCGCAATTCTCGCATATTTCGCTTCCAAAAAAATATTTTGTCCCCAGTCCATTGCATACTTCGCACGCGCCATAAGGGCTGTTAAACGAAAAAAGACGCGGCTCAATTTCAAGAAATGAAAATCCGTCATACGGGCACATAAATTTCGCAGAAATGATTTTCTCTACGCCTTTTGAATCCTCAATCTTGATAAGTCCGTCAGACTCTTCAAGCGCTTTTTCTATCGCTTCTCTTAATCGTTCAAGCGCATCTGTTTTGTTTTTTTTAAATTCAGCTATGGATATTTCGTCCACAAAAACATCAATACTGTGTTTTTTGTTTTTTTTAAGAATAATTTGCTCTCGCAAATTTTTTATTTTGTCATCTATTTTTACTTTACTATATCCTTTGCCGAGCAAATCATATAAAAGCTGATAGTATTCCCCTTTCCTTCCGACTACAACGGGAGCGAAGATTTTTAGCGCATCTTTATCTTGTCTTTCGCTAACTGTTTTTAGAATTGTCTCTATAATTTCTTCATTTGAAAGTTTTTTGATTTCGCGACTGCATTTAAGACAATACGGTTTTCCAATTCGTGCGTATAAAACACGAAGATAGTCGTAAATCTCCGTTATTGTTGCCACCGTTGAGCGTGGATTGTTTGAACGACTTTTTTGGTCAATTGATATCGCGGGAGACAATCCGATTATTTCATCGACATCAGGTTTTTGCATTTGACGCAAAAATTGCCGAGCATACGCGGAAAGCGATTCAATATAACGCCTCTGACCTTCGGCAAAAATAGTGTCAAATGCCAAAGATGATTTTCCCGAGCCGGAAAGCCCGGTAAAAACAATTATTTTATTTCTTGGCATCTCAACGGTAATATTTTTGAGGTTATGAGTTCGCGCTCCTTTTACTATAATTTTATTTTCCATACATACATTAAAATCCCCTATTTTATTCATAGGGTTATGTTAATTTATATCAGCAGTATAAACTAAATTTAACAAAAAGAAAACCCCGCCATTAACAATGAAGATTTAATGATTTTGGACGATACATTAAGATTTTCGGTTCTATACCACAATATCAAGGTTCAACCTCGGTATCAGACCTTGGTATTGCTTTATTACTGTGAATTACGAAACGCAAAAATTTAGGTCCGCGAATCGCAAAATCTCTTTGTCTTCTAAATGTTTTTGCTCAACCAGACCATAAATTTTTGCGTTTCGTAATTCAAGATTATTATGTTATTTTGTCAATATTTTTATCTCATCCCGCAGTATGGCGGCTGTTTCAAAATTAAGAATTTTTACGGCTTCTGCCATTTGCTTTTCTTTTTCTTTGATAAGTTTCTTTGGATTCTTTTTGTATAAATCGCTGTCAATAATTAAAAGTGTCTCAATAGATTTCTGATGCTCCGTCTTTATTTGGTCCGTAATATCTTTAATATTTTTTATGATTGTTTTTGGAGTAATATTATGTTTTTTATTGAACGTGAACTGAAGTCTCCTTCTTCTGTTCGTTTCATCAATCGCTTTTTTCATTGAACCGGTGATTTTGTCCGCGTATAAAATCACGCGTCCGTCGGCGTTTCGCGCCGCGCGTCCTATTGTCTGAATCAAACTTGTTTCCGAGCGCAAAAACCCTTCTTTATCCGCGTCCAAAATTCCTATTAAGACAACCTCCGGCAAATCAAGTCCTTCACGTAATAGATTTACACCAACCAAAACATCGAACTTCCCTTTTCTAAAGTCGGTAAGAATTGTAATTCTATCCATTGTTTTTATGCCGCTATGCAGATACTCCGTTTTTATTTTTTTATTTTTTAAATATTCCGATAAATCTTCAGCCATTTTTTTTGTAAGAGTTGTCGCAATCGCCCGTCCGCCTTTTTTAACCGTTTTTTTAATCTCTTCTATAAAATCCGCCACCTGCCCGCCATACTTATTCGGACGTGCGACGTCCGAATTTATTGGACGGACAATTATCTCTGGGTCAATAAGTCCTGTGGGTCTTATTATCTGCTCCGTTATCCGTTCGCTGTGTTCAATTTCATATTGAGCGGGAGTGGCGGATGTATAAATAGTTTGCCCTACTTTTTCTTCAAACTCTTCAAAATTAAGGGGTCTGTTGTCAATTGCCGATGGTAATCTGAAACCGAACTCTATCAATATTTTTTTTCTTGCTCTGTCTCCGAAATACATTCCTCTAAGTTGTGGCACGGTAACATGCGATTCATCAATTATCGTAAGAAAATCCGCGGCGCCGTTTTTTTTGCGCGGAAAATAAGAAAGTAAAGTATATGGCGCCTCTCCCTCTTTTCTACCGTCAAAATGCCGAGAATAGTTTTCAATACCGTTTGTATACCCAATCTCTCTTATAAGAGCAAGGTCATAATTGGTTCTTCTTTTTAATCTTTCATATTCCAAGATTTTGCCTGCGGTTTTTAGTTCGGAAAGCCGTTTTTTAAGTTCTTTTTTAATATCAATTATGGCGCGTTTTCTCTCATTCTCGGGCATTACAAAATGTTTTGCGGGAAAAAGAAAAAATGATTTAATATCTTTTTCCAATATAGCCCTTGAAATCTCATCAATTTTATCCAGCTTTGCGGTCTTATTACCAAATAATTCTATTCTGTATATAATCTTTTCATTGACGGGCATTATTTCAACAATATTACCTATCGCCCTAAACTTGCCTGGCGACAGGTCGGCATTTGTTCGTTCAAAATATATTCCAATAAGTTTTTTTATAATCTCCGTTCTCGTTATTTTTATTTTATTTTCAATTTTTATATTCACTTTTTCATATTCAACAGGATTTCCAAGTCCGTAAATTGCCGAAACTGATGCGACTATAATGACATCTTTGCGTGTCAAAAGCGCTTGTGTGGCGGCATGCCGAAGCCTGTCAATTTCTTCGTTGATTTGCGTTTCTTTATCAATATATGTGTCTGTTATCGGCAAATACGCCTCCGGCTGATAATAATCATAATACGACACAAAATAATGCACAGCGGCATTCGGAAAAAATTCTCTATACTCTTGAGCCAACTGCGCCGCGAGTGTTTTATTATGCGCCAAAACAAGCGTGGGCTTTTGCGTTTTTTCAATAATATTCGCGATTGTAAATGTCTTTCCGCTTCCCGTTACGCCCAAAAGCATCTGATGCCGAGCGCTCGCTTTAATGCCGTCGTCAAGCTCTTTAATCGCTTTTATTTGGTCTCCGGCTGGTTTGAAATTTGATTTTAATTTAAATTTATTATTCATAATATTTTTTCAAAAATTCTTCTTTTAATTCATAAAATTTTTCATCTAAAATTGACTGCCTAATATTTTTTACCAGATTAACTATGAAATATAAATTATGAATTGACGCAAGAGTTGAAGCGAACATTTCTTGAGCGCGGAAAAGATGCGAAAGATACGCTTTTGTATAATTCTCGCAAGTATAACATTTGCAATCATCTTCTATCTTTGAGAAATCTCGCGAGTATTTTACTTTTATAATATTTATTCTTCCGTGTTTTGTATATAACATTCCCGTACGCGCGATTCGCGTAGGAGAAACACAATCAAATGAATCTATTCCATTCTCAATTCCTATAAATAAATCGGACGGTTCTCCTATACCGAGCAAATGTTTTATTTTTTCTTTCGGTAAGAGATCGTTAACAAAATGGAGCGTTTTATCTAATCCTTCTTTTGAAAACGACCCGCCTATGCCAAAACCGTCAAAATCCATTTTGCCTATAATTTTCGCGCTTTTTTTTCGCAAATCTTCAAACTTTCCCCCTTGAACAATTCCAAACAATGCCTGTTTATTTCCGCTTGAAAGCTGAACTTCCAAACGATGATTATTGTTGTAATTAAGAGACCTTTTCGCCCATCTATGAGTTCTCTCCATCGCTTCTTTTTGATAATTATATTCCGCGGAAGACGAAACACATTCGTCAAATGCAAATATTATATCGGCTCCGATATTATTTTGAATTTCTATTGATTTTTCCGGAGTAAAAAAATGTCTGCTTCCATCTATACAGGAGCGAAATTCCACGCCGTCTTCGTTTATTTTTACCAATTTCGTATGAACGCTTTGAACTTTATCTGAAATATTCAAAGAATGGTTTGAAATGTTTTTTTGAAATTCAAATTTATTCTCATTTGAACCAAATCCGGCACCTAGAGAGAACACCTGAAAACCACCCGAGTCGGTGAAAGTCGGACCATTCCAATTCATAAATTTATTTAATCCACCTGCTTTTTTTATAATATCATCACCCGGCTGTAAATATAAATGATATGTATTGCCAAGCACCGCTTGCGCGCCAAGATTGCCGACTTGTTCAGGCGAGAGCGATTTCACCGCGGCTTTTGTTCCGACAACAATAAAAGCGGGTGTTTCTATGATACCATTTGGAGTTATAAATTCTCCGACTCTGCCAAGTTTATTTTTAAGTTTTTTCTTAATTTTAAACATATCCTTAAATATTGAGAGCTATAAAGTTCATAAAGTTGAAATTGAAAATTTTAAACTTTATATTATTATTTTGATTTTTAATTTAATATTATGCTTTTCAAAAATTATACCGAGAAAGAGTTTCGTAATTCAAAGTACTATAAATATCGCTAAATAGCAAACCCCCGCAAGTCAAAAACTTGCGAGAGTTTGCTATTAAAATTCTCTAAAATTAGAATTAGAATTAGAATGTTTCTTGGTCTTCCACAGCAAGCAATTCAATATCAAAAAATAAAGTTGAATTTGCCGGAATATTTCCTATACTTTGACTACCGTAAGCAAAATCAGACGGAATCACAAGTTTTCTTTTTCCACCGATTTTCATTCCTGAAAATCCCATTTCCCATCCTTTTATAACTTGTCCCGCTCCGAGAATAAATCTAAAAGGGGCATTTCTCTCAAGAGAGCTGTCAAATTTTGTCCCGTCTTCAAGGGTTCCTGTATAATGCACCGTTAATATCTGACCTTGTTTTGCTTCTTCTCCGTTTCCTAAACTTATATCTGTTATAGTCATATTATTTGTGTCTGATGAAATAATTTTATTATCTTTTTCAGTTGTTAATTTTCCCAAAGACGCGCCGGTGGCGCTTGAATTGATTTCTATTTTATTTAAAATAAAACCGACGATACTTGCGGCCGCGAAAAAAAATAATATCACGGCAAGCGATATAAACACCGCTGTTTTTTCATTTTTATTTAATTTTTTCATATATAAATAATGATTATCTAATAATTAAAAACCAATATATCATAATTACGATTATAATGATAATTAATTTAATAATAACTTATTTCAAAAAATAAATAAAGAAAAATAAAATGTGGAAAACTTATTGTTCAATAATTTCTTAATCTTTGCGCTTTGTCATGTTTCTGAATTTTCTCAAGAGCTTTTGCTTCAATTTGTCTGATTCTCTCTCGGGTAACGCCGAATTCTTTACCCACTTCCTCAAGCGTATGATATATGCCATCATTAAGCCCGTTTCTCATTTCAAGAATTTTTTTTTCTTTTGGAGAAAGGTCGTTAATAATTTCGCGAATTTGGTCTGCTAAAATACGCCTTGATGTATCTTGGTCGGGAGAAGATATTTTATCATCTTTTATAAAATCCCCCAATGTTGATTTCTCGTCGCCGTCATCTCCCACAGGCCGCTCAAGCGAAATTGTGTCCTGATTTATTTTTTCAATCTGATAAATCTTATCAACCGAAATATCCATTTCAATCGCTATTTCATCCGCAAGCGGGTCGCGGCCAAGATTTTGAGACAAACGTCTGAATATCTGTTTATATTTCGCGATAGTTTCAACCATATGAACAGGAATCCTGATGGTTTTTGACTGGTCGGCAAGCGCTCGCGTTATTGCTTGTCTTATCCACCATGTCGCATAAGTGGAAAATTTATACCCTTTAGTATAATCAAATTTATCCACAGCCTTAAAAAGTCCCAGATTCCCTTCTTGTATAAGGTCAAGAATTGTAAGGTCGGGACTTCTTCCGACATATCTTTTCGCAATTGACACAACAAGTCTCAAATTTGCCTGCGCAAGTAAATTTTTCGCTTCGGTATCTCCGTCTAAAATTCTTTTCGCGAGTTCCCGTTCTTCTTTTGCGTTAATAAGAGGATTTCTGCCTATATCTCTAAGGTATATCTGTATTGAATCATACGAAGCTATATTACTGCCGCGTTTATATATATTTTTCTTATCAACTATATCAGCTACGCTATCGTTAAGTATGCCGCCACTTTCAAGCACATCTACATTTGCTGAATTAAATTTTTCATATAATTCTTCAAGAAAAATAATATCTTCTTCTATTGAAGGAAATTCTTTTAATATCTCATCATATGTAACAAAACCGCGAGAACGGCCTTTTATTAAAAGAGAATTTGTTTTTCTTTCAAGCTCTTTTATTTTTTTTCCCATTCGCCTGCTTTTGCCTTTAAGTGAAGATATGGCCACTTTTTTTCTCCGGATTGTCCCGCGGTATATTTCTTTTCTTTTCTTTATTGATGATTTATGTCTGCCGTTCTTCAAGTCGGTATGTTTCTTTAAACTTTTGTTTTTTAAAACTTTGCCAATTTTTGAAAATTTCTTAATCTTTTTCGCACGCCGTTTATTTTCTTTTGAGATAAAAGTTTTGTTTTTTGATTTTAATAATTTTTTTAATTTTTTCATATATAAATTTATAAATTTTCTTGAATTACGAAATACAAAAATTTACGGTCTGGTTGAGCAAAAACATTTAGAAGATAAAGAGGTTTTGCGACCCGAGGACCTAAATTTTTGTATTTCGTAATTCATAGAAATTTGTCTATTATTTATTTAATTCGCTTGAAATTTTTTTGTGCTTTTTTAATGCTTCGGATATTTTGTCTGAATCGCCTTCCGCCTCAGCCAATCTTAGTTCGTCCAATGTTTTATCCATATATTCTTTCAAATATTCTTGCTCTAAATGACGCAAGAGGTCGTCTAAATCTTCCCGTAAATCCTTATGATTCATATATATTAGTTCTGATTCAAAAATAAACTTTTCTATATTTTTGTTTTCATTTATCAAATATTCAGCTCTTTTAATACCTAAAATAATTTCTAATTTATTGATTGCGGATTTTATGTCAATAATAGGATTATCCGTGTTTTTTTGCCAATTGATTATAGACGCTATCTTATCTTCTATTGAACTTCTTTTTAATAAAAAAACTTTTTTTTTATCTTTGTTGAAAATGTTTTGCGAATTAATATTATTATAATTGGCATTATAATTTTTATTTTCTAATTCTAAAATTTTATATGTCTCTTCCCACACAATATCCTCCGATACTCCAAGGCGCGCCGCGGTTATGGAAATAAAATGAGCTTGGTCTATTTTATTTGGTATTTTTGCTATATACGGAATTACAATCTGCTGTATTTTCAAATGTAATTTTCTTTTATCATCTATTGATTCAAAAAGTTCTGCGAGATAAAAATCCACAATATGTTTTGAATTCTTAATCGCGTCTTTCCATATATTTTTATCTTTTAATATAACAGAAGACGGGTCCTCGCCAAACGGTAATCTGGCAACTTTCACATCCATACCAAGTGAAAGCGCCAGCATCGCGCTTTTACCAGATGACGCTAACCCCGCGGAATCAGAATCAAACGCCATAACAATATTGTTTGAAAGTCTGCGTAAAAGATTAAGCTGTTCTACCGAAAGAGCTGTTCCAGATGCCGCAACAGTATTCACAAAACCGACATAATGAGACGCCAATAAATCCATCTGTCCTTCAACTATAATTGAAAAATTTAATTTTCGTATCGCAAATTTTGCTTTATCATAACCGTATAAAATTTTTGATTTGCTAAACAGCGGTGTTTCCGGAGAATTTATATATTTGGCGTTTTTACCGTCTTCTTTAAAAATTCTCCCTGAAAAAGCAATAATTCTTCCGGAGCCGTCTAAAATAGGAAACATTATTCTGTCGCGAAATCTATCATAATAATTATCATTTTTTTCTTCCGATTTTTTTATAAGTCCCGCTTTTTCTATATCCGCCACTACGAAAGTTTTTTTTAAATAATCATACAGTCCGCTCCAAGACGAAGCGGAATATCCGACTTTCCATTTTTTAATCGTCTCTTCGTCTAAACCTCTTTTTTTTAAATATTTTCTTATATTATTGTTTGAATCGGACTGCAAATTTTTTTCAAAGAACAAACACGCTTCTTCCATAATATTATACAGACAAAATCTTTCATCTTTAACGGTCTTTTTTTCAAATACAATCGGAACACCCGACTTCTCGCCCAATATTTTCAAAGCTCCCATAAAATCAACTCCTTCAAAATTTTCAACGAATGAAAAAATGTCTCCGCTCGCATTGCATCCAAAACAATAGTAAGAATTTCTAATCGGTGATACGAAAAAAGAAGGGGTTTTTTCATTATGAAACGGGCATTTAGCTTTAAGATTATTACCCGCTTTCTCAAGTTTTATATATTGACTGACCACATCCACAATATTCAAACGGTCTTTTATCTTTTCAATTGTAGATGACATAATTTAGATTAAAATTAAAAACACAAAACTTAAAATATAAAATAATTATTATTTTATTTCTTATTTCTAATTTTTTATTTTACATAAACCTTAAATTATGAAAACCAAAATTTAGAAATAAAGACTTAAAAAATTAGTTTCGTAATTTAAAGTATATAAACAGTTTATTCCTCATTTTCTTCTCTCGCTTTCCTCATCTCTTCTATCATTTTAGCTTTCGCGCTTCCCTTAAATCCCGTCCCTGCAGGAATTAATCTTCCTATGATAACATTCTCTTTAAGCCCGATTAACTTGTCAATACTGCCGCGAATTGCCGCGTTTATGAGTATCTTTGTCGTATTTTGAAATGACGCGGCAGAAAGAAAACTTTTTCTTGATAAAGACACTTCGGATATTCCAAGAACAAGCGGCTCAGCGGCTGGCTGTTCGGTATTATCTTTTTTTGCGTCTTTGAAAGCGTTTGCAAATTCGTAATTTTCAACAATATCACCCGCCGTAAAAACATCGCTTAATGCATCTTTTACTTTCATACGGGAAAACATTTGTTTTATTATTAATTCTATATGTTTTCTTGATATAGTGGCTCCTTGTAATTCATATATTCTGCTAATTTCATTAATTATATAATCTTGTGTTTTTCTTTTCCCCGTATATTTGAATAATTCATCTATATCTGCGGAACCATCTGTTAAGAAATCTCCTTTTGATACTTTGTCTCCAATTTTCACAAGTATTGTTCTTCTGAAATTAATAATATATTCAACACCTTTCTTTGCTTTCATCGTTTTTTCACCGTCATTCGGAAGTAAGATGATTATTTTTTCTTTTGCTTCATTTCTTATTTCTGAAACAATGCCGTCAACATACGCTATATTTGCCGGATTTTTTGGAGTTCTCTTTTCAAATACTTCATCAACTCTTGGAAGTCCCTGTGTTACATCGCCTCCTGCCGAAGCTGTGCCACCGCTATGTTTTGTATTCATTGTAAGCTGCGTGCCAGGCTCTCCGATGGCTTGAGCCGCAACGGTGCCTACAGCCTCTCCAATTTCTACAAGATTATCCGTTGTCATATCAACACCGTAGCAATTTTGACAAATACCCTGTTGCGTTTTGCATACCATAGGAGACTTGACGCTTACACTTTCTATGCCAGCATCGTCAATCTCTTTTGCTTCTTTTGCCGTTAAAAGAATTCCTTTTTTAAATAATATTTTTCCTTCGGAATTTTTAATATCTTCCGCAAGAAATCTCCCTTTTATATTTTTTGCCATAGAAATTCCAAATCCTGACGCGCTGACTTTATTTATTAAAATACCTTCTTTCGCTCCGCAATCCTCCTCGGTTATTATGGCATCCTGCGCAACATCAAAGAGTCGTCTTGTAAGGTATCCCGCTTTTGCCGTTTGAAGAGCCGTGTCCGCAAGTCCCTTTCGCGAACCATGCGTAGTCGTAAAATATTCTATTGGAGTAAGGCCCTCTTTCATTGAAGCAATAATTGGAAATTCAATGGTTTCTCCTTTAGGGTTTTGCATAAGACCAACCATCCCCGACATTTGCGTAATTTGACCCAAAGACCCTCGAGCACCCGATTTCCACATATCATATACTGAACCGTCTTTTTTAAGAATATTTGGTATCTCTTTTTCTATTTCATTTTTAGCGTTTGTCCAAATCTCTATATTCATTCGTCTCATTTCTTCTTTTAAGAGCAGTCCTTCATTATAATGAGCCACTATTTCTTTTGATTTTTCTTTTGCATTGTTTATTATCTCTTTCTTTTTTTCAGGAACAATAACATCGTCAATGCCCCATGTTATACCTGAGTGAGTAACATATTTAAATCCGAAATTTTTTATTTTATCTATAATTTCCTGAATTTTATTAAGCCCGTATATTCTTATCATATCATCAACAAGAGCCATCATGCTTTTGTTTGTTATTTCATAATCAACATAAGGATAATCGTTCGGCAATGTGCTATTGAATAATATTCTTCCGATAGATGTTTCAAACGGCTGTCCATTAAATCTCTTATATCTTAATTTATCGGAAGGCAGTACTTTTATTTTCGCGCGAAAACCGACAGCACCAAAATCATACGCGGTTATGGCGCTGTTTGGATTAGGAAATATTTTTCCTTCTCCCCTATCACCTTGTATAATCTTTGTCATCCAATAACATCCAAGCACGATGTCAAGCATTTTTGTTGATATAACAGGGTCGCCATTACCCGGCTTAAGAATATTTTTATTTGCCGATATAATATTTTTTGCTTCAAATTGAGCTTCTTCCGAAAGCGGTATATGAACCGCCATCATATCTCCGTCAAAATCAGCGTTAAACGCCGGGCATACAAGCGGATGTATTTGAATTGCGTCTCCTTCAATCAATATCGGCTTAAACGCCTGAATACCCTGTCTATGCAATGTCGGCGCGCGGTTAAGCAAAACAAATTTTTCTTTAATTACTTCTTCTAAAATTGCCCATACTTCCGGTATACTTTCGTCAATCAATCGTCCGGCTCCGCGGATATTATAAGCAAGCTCTCTTTCAAGAAGTTTCGCGATGATAAACGGCCTAAATAATTCAAGCGCCATATATTTTGGAAGACCGCATTCATCTAACTTCAAATCAGGACCGATAACTATCACTGAACGACCTGAATAATCAACTCTTTTCCCGAGAAGATTTTGTCTGAAGTATCCCTGTTTGCCTCGCAAATAATCAGATAGTGATTTAAGCGGTCTTCTTTGCGCCTGATTCATCGCGGAAAACAGCATATTGCCGCGTCTTAGAGAATTATCAATAAGAGCATCAACAGCTTCCTGTAAAATTCTTTTTTCATTTCTTAATATAACATCAGGCGCATTAATATCTTTTAATTTTTTAAGACGATTATTTCTATTTATAACTCTTCTATAAAGGTCATTAACATCGGATGTGGCGTGCCTTCCTCCTTCAAGCGCGACCATAGGCCGAAGAGCCGGCGGTATAACTGGAATCCGAATCATAAACATCCATTCAGGCCGTATGTTTGCCGAATTCATAGATTTTATAAGAGAAAGTCGTTTATTTATTTTCCCTCTTTCAATTGATTTAGCTTTTTCAAGCTGTATTTCCAATTTTTTAATCAATTTTTTAAGGTCAAGACTTCTAAAAATATCATATATTGCTTCGGCTCCTATTCCGGTTTCAAATAGAGTCCCGTATTTTATCGCGTATCTATGATATACAATCTCCTCTAATACAGCGCCTTCTTGTATGTTTTCTATTTCTTTTTTAGCGGACACGAAAAGCTCTTTTAATTTTGTTTTTGTTTTATCGTCATTTGCCGATTTAATTTTTGTTTTATATTCAATATCAAGGTCTTTTAAGATTCTTATTCTCTCTTCCTCAATGACTTTTGTAACAATATATCCGGCAAAATATATTATTTTCTCAACAGCGCTCGCGGAAATTCCCAATATTAAACTAATCCTTGAAGGAATACTGCGTAAAAACCAAATATGCGATACCGGGGTGCAAAGTTCTATATGCGCCATTCTCTCGCGGCGAACAATAGACCGCGTTATTTCAACTCCGCACCTCTCGCATATAATCCCTCTGTATCGTATGCCTCTGTATTTACCGCAATAACATTCATAATCTTTTTCCGGGCCAAAGATTTTTTCGTCAAACAATCCGTTTTTCTCAGAACGCTGAGTTCTATAATTTATCGTTTCGGGCTTTGTTACTTCGCCAAAAGACCATTCTAAAATCGTATCGGGGGAGGCGAGTTTTAATGACACAATATTAAAATCTTCCGTGTTTAGTAATGATGTTTTATGTGTTTTATTATTTATTGACATATAATGATAAAAGTTAAAAATTTTTTATTTTTTAATTTTTTCAAGCTGTATATTAAGCGCCAATCCGCGCAGATTATTAAGCAGAACATTAAATGCCGCCGGTATATGGGGATTGCGGATTTGCTCGTTTTTTATTATGGCGTCAAATACTTCAGATCGTCCGAGTATGTCGTCCGACTTTACGGTAAGCATTTCTCGAAGCGTATAAGCGGCACCGTATCCGAGAAGCGCCCATACTTCCATCTCTCCAAATCTTTGACCTCCGGACTGCGCTTTTCCTCCAAGCGGCTGCTGCGTAATAAGAGAATACGGTCCGATTGAACGCATATGGACTTTATCTTCAACCATATGCTGTAGCTTCATAATATACATATATCCGACAGAAATATCCTGGTCAAATTCTTCCCCGGTTCTTCCGTCATAGAGTTTCATCTTGCCGTCTTCTTTAAATCCCGCTTTTTTAAGTTCTTCTTTTATTTCTTTCTCATCAGCCCCGGTAAAAGAAGGCACTATTGCCTGATAATTAAGAGTATTTGCCGCGAGTCCAAGATGGAGTTCAAGTATCTGTCCCAGATTCATTCTTGACGGAACACCGAGCGGAGTAAGAATTACATCAATCGGTTCTCCGTCTTCACTATACGGCATATCTTCTTCTGGCAATATTTTTGATATAACGCCTTTATTTCCGTGCCGTCCGGCAAGTTTGTCTCCCACTGACACATTTCTTATTTGAGCTATCGTTATGTGGATTCTTTTTATAACACCCGATTCAAGCGAATCCCCCTTTTTGCGTGAAAATATCTTAACACCAATAACTCTTCCTCGTTTACCCCCTTCCAAACGAAGAGAGGTGTCTTTAACATCTTTTGCCTTTTCTCCAAATATAGAACGCAAAAGTCTTTCTTCCGGGGTAAGTTGGGATTCTCCTTTCGGAGTAACTTTTCCGACCAAAATATCACCCGCTCTGACTTCCGCGCCAATTCTTACAATACCGTCTTCGTCAAGATTTTTTAATTTTGTTTCTCCGACATTTGGAATATCATGAGTTGTTATTTCAGGACCGAGTTTCGTATCGCGAACACTTACATCAAGTTCGTTCATTCTAATACTTGTGAATTTGCTGTTTTTTACAAGCCGTTCCGACAAAATAATTGCGTCTTCATAATTTGCTCCAAACCACGGCATAAAAGCGACTCTTACATTATGACCAAGAGCGATTTGTCCGTTTGAACTTGATGAGGTGTCGGCGAGAAGGTCTCCTTTCTTGACTTTATCATCAAGAGAAACAGCTGGTCTTTGGTGAAATGCGGAAAAATCATTTGTCCTTGAAAAATTTATAAGGTCATATTGAGTTTTTTCTTTCTTATTATTTTCCACAATAATCTTTTTTGCGTCAACAAATTTAACGATTCCGTCCGTTTTTGATATTACGATTCTTCCTGTATCGCGGGCGGCGCCATCTTCAATACCTGTGGCGACAAGAGGCGCTTCAGGAACTATAGGAGGCACAGCTTGTTTTTGCATATTAGAACCCATACTCGCGCGAGCGGCATTATTATGCTCAAGGAATGGTATCATTGATGTTGCCACCGAAAATGCCTGATTTGTCGCTATGTCTATAAAATGAATATCTTTTTTTGCTACAAGATTTGGTTCGCCATTTTTTCTAACTTCAACAAAATCTTCTGTTATGTTTCTATCCTTATCATATTTTGTAGCGGCATGAGCGATATTATAATTTTCTTCTTCGTGAGCATTTAGATATAAAATTTTATCCGTTATTTTTTCATTTTCAACTTTCGCGTAAGGAGTTTCAATCATTCCAAATTCATTTACGCGCGCGTATGTCGCGAGCCGCAATATAAGCCCTATGTTTGGACCTTCCGGTGTATGAATCGGGCAAAGACGACCGTAATGAGAAGTGTGAACATCTCTTACTTCAAATCCTGCGCGTTTTCTGTCAAGTCCTCCGGGTCCCAAAGCTGAAAGCATTCTAATATCCTCAAGTTCAGCGAGAATATTCTGCTGACTCATAAATTTTGAGAGCTGACCTGTGGCAAAAAATTCTTTTATACTTGCTTGAAGAGGTCTTGGATTTATAAACTGCGCGGGCAAAGCTGTTTCAGAATCAACCGTTGACATTCTGTCCTGAATATTTCTTTTTATTCGCGACATTCCGATTCGTATTTTCTGCTGAAGCATTTCTCCGACATATCTCACCCGTCTAAATCCAAGGTGGTCAATATCGTCGGGTTCAGCGTATGGCGTATTATTTAATATTATTATATGAGAAACTATTGAGACAATGTCGTCAAGGGAAATGGTTTTTCTTTCTATTTCGCTTTCACTGACCGCTTTTTTAAATCTTTGATTAAAACGATATCGTCCTACATTAGAAATATCGTAACGGTCAGAACTAAAAATTGAATCTATGAATTCTTTTGCGTGATGAGCTGTGGCAAGGTCTCCATCTCTTAATTTTTTATAGATTTCTATATACGCCTCATCAATTATTTTTGCAGAATCCGCTTCAAGTGATAAATTTATCGTCTTTTTCGCGAATTTATTGTTCGCAAAAAGAGACAGCATATCTTTATCAAAACGCGCTCCCAATATGCGCAAAAACGATGTTATCGGGAATTTTCTTTTTCTGTCTATTTTTACATAAATCACTCCATCCGCCTCGCTTTCAATTTCTATCCACGCGCCTCTTGCTGGAATTATTTTCGCTCCAAAATATTTTTTGCCTTTAATCTCTTGAGCGGTAAAAAATACGCCAAAAGAACGAGCAAGCTGGGAAACAACAACTCGCTCTATGCCATTTACAATAAATGTTCCATGGTCTGTCATCATAGGAAAATCCGTTAAAAAAATTTCCTGCTCTTTCTCGCTCCCTGTGCTCTTGTTTTTAAGGCGAACAGTCGCGCGAAGGGGCGTGTCGTAAGAAAGTCTATTTTCTTTCGCGTAATACTCGGTAATTTTAGGTTTATCTATTTCAAAATTTATAAATTCTAATCGGAATTTTTTATTAGAATAATCGTCTATCGGAAAAATCTCCATAAAAACTTCTTTTAATCCTTCTTTTATAATCCAATCAAATGATTTTAATTGCGGCTCAACAAGATTTGGAAGTTTTATAAGAGGTTTTTTAAATCTCCCGAAATATTTCTTTTCCATAATTTTAAGTGAAGTTTTTGCTGATTTTTTTACGCTCATAATAAAATTGTGATTAATAATAATTTAATTTCCGAATTATTGATAGAAAATTCGTCTTAGAAGAGTAATACAACAAAATGACAGCTTTTTGTTTATAAGCTGTTTTGAATTAAAAAATTCTATTATTTTGTTCCACTAAGTAAAATAATAAGAAAAGATTAAGGGTGTCTATTAAATTTAGTATAAAAATTTATTCTTTACTCAATCATTTAATCATACTGATTAAAACACGTTTGCGTAGTATATATCAATCAATATATAATGTCAATAAAAGTTTTCCACAATATAATATCTCTCCTCTAAATTAACGCGAAACGCTATATTGCTCTGTTTTTTACTCCGTCTATCATCTGTTTAAATTCAACAAAGATATCAAGAAAATATCAAGGACTGTCCTTATCATACACCAAACCTAAGTTTTTGCAAGAAAAAAAATAAAATAAGAAAAATGGAAAAAATAGAGGTCTAAATTACCCTTATTTTTGATAAAAAATTTTTCTGGTTTAAATTCTTTATTTATAAAAATATTTTATCGCAATTGTTAAACATCGAGTATCCAATAATTGCAATGAGGTTTATTAAATACATAATTTCCGTAGCTATATATACGTTGTTAAGTAATGTAGCCAGAAATTTCTTTTCCCGTTTTGGATTTTGGGCAGAGGGGTTAGGGGTGAATGCCCAAAATTCAAAACTCCTTATTATTGTTTTAATCTTTTTATTTCCGTCTCAATATCTTTTATGACTTCTGCATTTCCAATTTCGCCATCTAAACTAAAAACAATAAATACTTTACCTTGATATTTTTTTTCAAAATCAAAAAAATTAGCCCTCATTCTTTCTGAGACAGAATAATTGCCAAAATTTGCTTTGGCGGTTATTGGTTTTATTTGTATGCCGAATGCCTTATCGCCGACAAATCCTAAATAATCTATATCACCCGCATGATCAAGGTCATTATCGCTCTCGACAAACCTTACATCTGGAAAATGTTTTGCCAATCCGTCATTAACAACAGATTTCTCGCGAATAAAACCGTCGTAAGTTCGGTTTATAGTTAAGTTTTTAATGTAATCCTTGCAATCCTGTAGTGATAACTCACTAAAAGCCGCTTGCCATTCTGGTATAACAACCTCTGTTATTTTTTCGTGCAATCTTTCGCCTAATTCTGTGAGGATTTGCGGTGTAATTTTTATCGGATTTTTACTTTCTGTAAACGCTTTTTCGAAATACCATTTTTCCCATTCCTCAATGGTTTTCGGTTGGCACTCGCGAATAAGCGCCATAACAGCTCCGACTTTATTTGGACGGGATAATTGATATGTTTGGCAAGCATAATTAAGAACCTTTTCTTTTTTACCGAAATCCATAGAATGTTTTTCAGTTTTTTTATTTTGCATAATTTTGAAGTAAGTTAATAAATTTTTCTTTATATTTATAATCCATTTTTTCATTAACAAGAACATAACCATCTTTAATTAAATGAGCGTTTATAAAAGTTTTGTTTTGTAAGTATAAATAACATAATAAATTATTTTTTTCATCATATTTTAGATTATCAAATCTTAAAAATACTCTTTGTTTGCTTGTTTTATTTTTAAGATAATTTACCGCATCATTTAATTTTTGTGGATTATTTTTTACACCCAATAATTTTATTACTAAGTCATTGTTTAATTTTAATGTTTCGGAATCAATCACTTTTTTTATGGTAAAAAATTCATCTCTTTGTTTTTTATTTTCATCTATTCTTGATCCGAATTGTAATTTTTTTGGATCAACTTTTTTATCAAGTTTAATCGGGTCTTTAAAAATGTACGGCAATTTAGAAATTTGATCTTTGAAATTTGTATTTATTTTTTCTTGGTTTATAAAATTAATTACTGAATTATCAAACATTTTACCAATGCCAACATCTAATTTTTGTTTTATCATTTCAATAAATTTTGTATTAATTTCATAACCTGCAGAATTGCGGCCTAAATTTTTTGCTGCTAATGAGGTTGTGCCGCTACCAACAAATGGATCAAGTACAGTGTCTCCAACAAATGAAAACATTTTAATTAATCTTTTCGGTAATTCTTCTGGGAACATGGCAATATGTCCATCCTGTCGGACCCCATTAAAATTCCAGTGGCCCTGAAAATATGTATTCCATTCTTCTTTTGTCATTTCAGAAAGTTCTTTTAGGTTTTTATTTATTTTTTCTGAAGTACCGATTTTCTTAAATAACAAAATAAATTCATAATCAAGTTTAATTATGCCATTTCTTGGGTAGGGAAATGAGCCCATAATTGTAGCCCCCCCAGATGTATTCATTGTAGTTGATTTTTGCCATATAACAGCACCCATGTAATCAAACCCAATGGTTTCGCAGAATTTAATTATTTCTGTTCTGATTGGAATAATTTTATATCGGCCATAATAAACAGAGCGGGCGAATTGATCGCCGATATTAACACACAAACGACAGCCATTTTGCAAAACCCTATAACATTCTTGCCAAACTAAATTTAAATTATTGATATAATCTTCGTAACTATCGTTATACCCGATTTGATCATCGGTTCCGTAATCTTTTAATTGCCAATATGGCGGTGAGGTTATCACTAAATTCACTGAGTTATCAGGCAATTCATTCATTTGTCTTGAATCGCCTCGTATTATTTTATGGTTAGTTTTTATATCATTTATTGTCATAGTAACTACATTCTACCCTAAAAAGGGTATTTAATAAATTGTTTTCGCAGCGAAGCGGAGAAAACACCTTGTTACCCCTCTTTAATTAATGAAAAAGAAATTTTAAAATTTTTTAAAATAATTGGGCGATAGCCCAAAAAAGAAAAGGAATATTTCAGCTAACGTTAGGGGTATGAGAAGTTGCGACCGAAGGGAGCAATTTGGGTGGAGAAGTCTGCAAGACTTCATAACCTCATATCCCCTGTTATATTCCCCGAAGGACTGAAATTTAGTGCAACGTCCCGAAGGGAAATTTCAGAGTATTATTTTTGCCCCGTTCTATTCAATAAACTCATTCAAATTTAAGAATTCAATTTCCTCTCTTGTAGCTTTCAAATCTTTGATTGTGAATTCGTGAGTTTCTTTATCAAAAGCCCGACAACAATCTTTAATAATCTTGATTTTGAAATCTCTATCATAAGCATCTTGAGCCAAACTTCTCACGCATAAATTTGTTAAAATACCAGCGATAACAATTTCATCAATTCCTTCAAGATGCTTATCTAAATCAGTTTTAAAGAATGGGCTGATTTTATTTTTCTTAATAAGCACATCGGAATCTTGTTTATTAATTTCATCAATGATTTCTACATTGTCAGAATTTTCAGCAAATGCTTCGTCTGAATCTTTTTCGATGTGCGTAGTGAAGATTATTTTGTAATCATTTTTTCTGCAATAATCTATGAGCTTGTTGGTTTTTTCAACAACATCTGAAATATCACCAACAAAATAATCTGAACTTTTATTAGTCCATTCTTTTTCAAAATCTACAAGTATAAGGGCTTTTGATGTCATAAGTATTAGTTAAATTTGAATGATTATAAATTTATCGTTAAGGGGCAAAAATAATATTGAATATAACGTCAGGATTATGAGAAGTTTGCGGAACGAGGTGGAGCAAATTTGGGAAAATGCCGAGCTGAGGCATTTTCCTCATAATCCTTGTTATATGACCCGAACGGAGCGAAGCGGAGTGAGAGTGCAGCGGGGTGCGAACGATAGTGAGCAAGTTTGAAAACCTGCCGTCATCAGTTATTAACATTAAGGGCGGGGAAAAATAATTCAAAATACTTCTTCATTGTTGGCAAAAATTCTTCAGGGTGTTCTTGAAGTTCTTTTTTTAATTCATCAGGAGAAAACCACTTGATTTCTTCAACTTCGTCTTCCTGTATTTTGAATTCATTTAACTCTTTATCAATATTTAATGTGTACGATTGGGTGAAGTTGTGAAATTCGTTGTCAGTTTTTGTTTTCGGACCAAGTGATGGTTTGATGTTCTTGAGACCTAATTCTTCTTCTGCTTCTTTGATTATATTTTCCTCGTAAGTTTCGCCCTCATCAACAGTTCCGGCGACAGCAGGCCCCCATTTTCTTGGATGATGAGATTTTGTATGATGGCGTCTTGCAAGAAGAATTTCATCACGAGAATTAGTAATCCATAAGGCAGAAACACGATAAATATCTTCTTTCTTCAGAGTGCCTCTGTTTTTGTGACCTATAATTTTATCGTTTTCATCAACGACAATTATTTTTGGTTTCGTTGTTTCTGCCATATAAATATTGATAACCCAAGAACATTAAACTCATTATTGTGCAAATTATTTGTATAATATTGACCTTTTTTGCATATTATACGAACTTAATGTATGATTAAATTACTAATGGTTATTTACTAGTTTTATTTTATCAATTTTTATAAAATAATGCAATAAAATGAAACCCATCCAAGGACTGTCCTTGGACAGGTTTTATGTCCTTGGACAGGTTTTAACCCATCCAAGGACTGTCCTTGGACAGGTTTTGTCCTTGGACAGGTTTTGACTCGTGTTAATATTTTTGACGAACTGCTTACGAAAACAGAGAAAATTATGATAGCCAAAAGAATAGGTGTTTTGTTTCTTTTAAAAAAAGAACTGTCGCCTTATAAAATAAGCAGTCTCCTTGGTATTGGTCCTTCAACTGCTGAGCGGTTTCAGAACGCTCTTTATTCTAAGAAGTATAAACATACCACTGATTGGGTTTGGAAACACAGCAAAGAAAGTCAATTTAACACATTTATGGAATCTTTAGTTGCTCTTGCTTTTACAGGCCGCGCCCATTCTTTCAAAAAATTTGTTGACGAATTGTAAAAAATCATACAATATATCGTATGGTTTTTTATTTATTCATTTTCATACGATATATCGTATAAAACTATTATATTGTTATTAATTACCAAAAACTATAAAAATAAAATAGCGTCTTATTTGTTTGGTATATTATTTTATACTTAAACAAATAAGACGCTACGAGAGAACAAAAAAATAAGAAAATTATTTTCTTGTTTTCTCAAGAGTCTCAAAGCTTTTTAGCTTTGAGAGTTCTTTAGAAAAGTCAGCCCAAACAGGCGCTAATATTCCTTTGTGGTAGTCGTATCCGACTACCAATAAATTTTCTTTCTCTTGCGTTCCTCCGGAGTCAACAAAATACTTTGTTAACTCCAGTGCTTCTTTTAACCGCAAGAGGTTATTTAATTCTTTTTTCTCCTGCCGTCTTAACTTTTTTTCCAGTTCTGTATTTACAACTAGAACTGTTTTTTTAAAATCTTCCTTTTTTCTCTCCAGGAGATGTTTCCACATCTCCAAAGAACTTTGCCGCAAATTTTGAATTTGCGACTGCTGAGGGGATTCCTCATCACCTCGCGCGATCGCAAAATAAGTTAATGTCATGATTGCAATTATTATTACAACCATAAGCCACCTTAAAAAAAATTCCATTTTTTACTCCTTTCTCTTCTCGCCTCATCGGCGAGAAAAAAATTAAATTAAAAATTAATAATTTTTTTCCAAAAAACAAAAAAGAAACCGCCCGCAACCAACGCTCCGACTAATCCCCCCGTTACGAGACCTAAAGCAAAATTTTCCACGAAACCCTCAATTTTACCCCCTACTATAAACATCCCCACCATTATTATCCCCACAAACAGGATAACCGTAACCGCTGAAATTAAAAATCTTATTTTCATTTTTACTCCTTTCTCTTCTCGCTTCATCAGCGAGAAAAATAAAATTTCAAAAAACAATTTTAATCTATGGGTATTATAACAAATAAAATCCTTTTGTCAATAGATTGACAAAATAGTTTTTAGTGATATGATGTATTAAGAAATTTGTAGAAATACAAATTTAACCACATTGGGTGGTTAAAATTTATAGTTTTTTGACAAAAAAAGAAAGGTGGTAAAAAATGAATATTTTACAAATCATGGTAAGTATCTTTTGTGTTGTTTCTTTTACTCTACTGATACTGCTTGTATTGGTATGGTGGAAAAGAAGGGATAGAAGAAACTCTCTTTTACAGTATATTAAAGAATATACTGAGAAAAGAGTCGTGGGGTATTTACTAAATACCCCCAATGAGTTGAAAAAATTAAAAAAAAGTTCCTTTGAAAAAAATTTTGAAGAACTTTTTTGGCCATTGGCTATAATTTTTTATAACTCATTGTTATTCTTACTTTTAAATAAGACTCTATTTATTTTTTGGTCAGCTTCGTCTTTACTAATTCTTGTAATTCTTGCGATTCTTGTATGGGCATTGGCTATAAATGATTATTTCGTAACTTTAATGCCAGCAATGCGGGCAAAAGCAAGAATGCTCAACGAGGATCTTTGTAAGATGCTTATGTCTTATACAAGTAAGATATTTGCATTTGAAGACCCTCTAAACTATGTTTCGGTCTCGCAAGAAATAGAGGGTGAGCCAGATGAAAAATTATGGCGAAAGCAAAAAACAAGATTGGGAGAAATTGCTTTCGCAAGGAAGCAACTTGGTTTAAAAGGGGTTAAAGAAATAAACGACCCTTACGATATCGTTCCGGATATTAGAGACGAAGAAATAAAAAGCAAAAATATATTTTTGCCAAAATTTTTAAGAAATATACGGTGGGTAGGTATCCCACCGTTCTATAAGATATATTCTTATAGATTTAGGTGGGCGTCATTTGAACAAAGATGCGACTTGATGACAGGTGTTTTAGTAACAAGGCCTGTTATAATAGAAAAAATACTCCGTTATATTACACTCAAAGACGATGTATATAATATGACGGTAGAATCAGCGGAAACGCAAGAAGTGATTCCGCTCAATGTTGAAATCGCCATAACCGCCAATATAATAAACCCTAAAAAAGCCCTTTTTCAAATTGAAAAATGGCTTGAGGTAATAATAAACCAGGTTGGCGCGAAAATAAGAAAATTTGTCGGAACACAAGGCTACTTTGAATTGGTTCAAGCAAAATTTGAAGAAAAAAATTTACTTAGTAACGATTTAAAGGAAGAAAGACTTCTTTCCGACAAAAATCTGGAATTTATTATCAGCTCCATAAGATCAATTTATGGAGTAAACATAAAAAGAATTCAGATAAAAGAATTGAATCCCGCGACAAAAGAAGCCGAAGAATTTATCAAGGCCTCAATTCAGGAGTTTATTTCTGCTCGGCAATCGGCAGGGTGGAAAAAAGAAGCCGAAGGGCTTGAGAGAAAGTTTGGCGCGATTTCAAAGATTCGAGGAGGACAAGAGATGTATATTGCCGAACAATACGGAAAATCAGGCATCTCTGCTCTTTCGTTCGGAGGAGGAGTCGGTCATTATCCGACTTTTCCAATTCCAGAAAAAAAAGGAGGTGAGAAAAAATGAATATCTCACAAATTATAGCAGTGGTTGGATTTTTAGTCATTGTAATAATAATAATAACTCTTCTCTTAAAAAAATTTAGAGAGGAGAGAGCGGAAGAAAAAAAAGAGAGGAAATTGAGAGGTGAATCAGAAGAGGAAAAAGACGAAAAAAAAGTGAGTAGAGGAAGCAAACCTTTACTCAACTTCTTCAAAAATATACAGAGTATTTTATTACCAATGTGTATTTATATCACTATCTTAATTTCTTTTTCAATACTTCTCCCTGATTTGTGGAGAAAGTATTGGGATAATCAGGAATTTTTTTGGGTCTCGCAGGCATATTTAGGAACGATGATTGTTCTTAGATATGTTGGTATTTCTTCTATAAGGTGGGTATTGAGGATTGTATTCTCAATTATCATTATCACATATCTATACGGCAAGATGCCGGAAACGACAAAAGAAATGACCAAAACTAGTGGCGCATCTTTGACACAAGGGGAGGTTTATGGAAACAGACTTGCGACCATTGGTCCTGAATGGTCGCAAGAATTTGTTATCCCCAAGAAAGGAGGAACTCTGAGAATAAAAAGAGTAGACCCAAGCGTTCCGCTGGAATGCTTGGTAACTCTGATTGATGACAGCAAAAAAATTTTTAAAATCCCGGGAGTTGAGGAAGGATACGGGGATTTCAATCTCCCCGACTCCAAGGAATTGAGAATCAGAACGACTCACCCAACTACAACAGTTTGTTGGATTATTATAAAACCGTTGTAGGGTGGTGGGATAATGGCGAGGAATGTTGATGAAATTTATTTTTTCCATCACTTCCTCGCTTTTTTTATTGCCAGTCCGCGTTTTTACATGTTTTTATCTTGAATTACGAAGTGCAAAAATTTATGGGTCTGTCTGATTGAACAAAAACATTTAAAAGATAAAGAGGTTTTGCGATTCAAGGACCTAAATTTTTGCACTTCGTAATTTATAGGTTTTTTAACAATAAAATAAAATATCGAGGTTGAATCTCGATATTGTTCACAATAGCGGCACGATTATAAATCAAAATGGAATACCGAAGGTGTTCGTAAGAACCCTCAAAATACCATATACGGAAACCATAATAAATATACCTATTATCCCCCAAAGCATATGTTGTTTTCCTTCTTTTTTACCCTCGTCACTGCCGGCTTTTAAGATAAACTGCGCAAGTCCCCATAAAAATAATAAGAGAGCAAGAGCAAATAAAAGTATTATAAGTGGATCTATAATAAATGTCTCTATATTCTCAACTAAATAAGTAAGTGACGACATATCTTTAAATCACTACATTTCTTACAATACAAATGGAACACTAATAGTTTGTTCTCTATCTATATTAAATGTATTTCCTATAACCCTTACGAGACCCCATACAGAAACTATAACAAACAATGCTATGACACCCCATATCATTATTGCTCTGCCTTCTTTTTTCTTTTCTTCATCGCTGGCATTAAGTATGTATTTTGCAAGACCATAAAAGAAAAAGATTAAAGCGAGAGCAACAACTATAGGCGTTGCGGTTTGTATAATAAATCCAATATCTACTAATATACTTTGAATATTAGTTGCACCAAATACAACCGTAGGAAAAAAAATAATACATAAAATAATACATTTTTTTATCATATTTTTCTATATTAAATAATTAATAATACGACTAATAAATTTTAACATTTATATAAATTATAATACTATTCTACCTCTATATTGTAAAGACAATATATGTGAATATCTGTTTATATTAAATATTAATTGACTTCTGGTCCGGAAGAGGGTCAAATGGGTCCCTGTCTATTTTTAATTTTTGTTTAGATGAGGATGGAATATTTGTATTTCCTGAAGAACCTCCAAAAAATGTATTGTCAAGAACTGCTACAATGCCCCATACGGATATCATTATAAACAAAGCTATAATTCCCCAAAGCATTATGTTTCTTCCCTCTTTTCTCCCTTCATCGCTTCCTGCTTGCAATATAAACTTTGACAATCCCCAAAAAAAGAATAATAATGCTAACGCTACAACTAATATACCTGCTTGTTTTATAATACCAATAAGCAAATTTATTATATCCGTTATATTTTTTGGTGCCGCAAACACAATAAATGGTATTATGAATAAAACACAAAAAAATATCAGGTTAATTTTGAAAAAATATTTCCTCATATAAATAATTATATCATCTTATTTAATCTTGAATTACGAAACACAAAAATTTAGGTCCGCGAATCGCAAAATCTCTTTGTCTTCTAAATGTTTTTGCTCAACCAGACCATAAATTTTTGCGTTTCGTAATTCACAGTATTTAAATAAAAATACTTTTTGAAGGAGTCGGAGCGGGCGCGCCTCTTTTCAAATTATCTACCGTCCCTTCAATAGCGTATGATAACATAGAAGCGCCGAGAATAATGAGCGCGCCGACTATCGTCCAGAATATTGTTCTTTTCGCGATTTTTAACTTTTCTTCATTCCCTTGCGCGCTTACAAAAAGAAATCCTGAATATATAACCATCAATATTATAAAAGGAAAAGCTATAAAAACAACAGCGTCAAGCAAAGCGGTCAGAAATTGTCTTATATTTCCTATACCTTTAAGCGGGTTTTGAAGCCTTTGGGTTTCCGGAAGTCTTTTTGTGACAATATCTCCCGCAAGAATGATATTAAAAGGTAAGAAAAATATAAAAACGATTAATGACCGGTAAAGTCTTTTAAGTTTTTTTAGAAATTTCATATAGATATATATAAAGTATCTATCATAAAAGATAATATATCAATTATATTTTGTGTAAAACTTTTTTCCACATCACTGTCTGCGCAGAAGCAGATTGATTTCTTCGTCAGCTATTTTTACCGCATCTCCAAGCCGCGCCTTGCCCGATGTTACCGATTCAATCATTTCTCTGAAAATATCGTATATTTTTTCACTATCCGGCTCAAGCCACGCTTTGGACATAAGAGCTGAATCATAAAAAATTGACATAAATGGGTCGTCCTGTTTATTTGAGAGAAGGTCTCTTCGCGCGGGTGGTAATTTTAATTTGTCGGATAAAGAAGCCGCGCTGTTTTGGCTTGTAAGAGATAGGGCGGCGACAAAAGCGCCGTTTGGATTTTTAGAAGCGCGCGGTATGGCGAAAGCGCTCATTTTCCCGTATGTTATATTGACACCGGAATCTTTTGATTGAGGCATTAAAGCCGTGTCAAAATTAAGATTCGGATTCGCGCGCTTTATGTCAAAGAGTTCGCTCGCGAATCCGAAATAAATCGCCAAATCCCCCGCGATAAACGATTGTCTTGAATTCGGAAGAGCTCTGTTCCATGAATATATTGACTTTGCGGGATTTGAAAACTCGGTATAAAATCGCGTGGCAGCTTCTGCGGGAGATGTCGCGAAACTCAATCTGTCGGCAAGTGTTGATTCAAGCTGTTCATTCAGCAAAACTACTATTGGATTGCCTGATTGCATTATAAGAGTGGAGAGGATTTCTTTCGCGTTCTCAATATTTCTGAATTCTCCAAATGCCACCAAACTTCGCGTAATATTAGAAGCCATATCTCTTTGTGTTATTTTCGGACTCAAGACAAAAAGCTCATTCCAGTATTTCGGCGGGGTGGAAACGCCTACTGTCTGAAATATATCCCTATTCCAATACATAATAAGCGGGTCAATGGTAAAAGGGAAACCAAGTACGCCCGTCTGCGTTAAATACAACTCGCCTTCTTCTATAAAAATATTTTTAAAATCTCTCGCGGGAAAATTCTTATAGGGTATTTCTATTATTTTATTTTGATTGCGAACTATAGAATTATGGTTGAGCAAGAAAAGGTCGGGTCCCACGCCAGAGGCAAGGGCTTCTATGAATTCACTCTCGTATGTTTTCTTATCTTTTTCTACATACTTAATTCCTAAAAAATTTTTATCTTCTCTTGAAATTTCACTTATTAAATCATTCATAACAACATTCGGAATTGTTCCCCATATTTCCACACTGCCTATGCTGTTTTTATCTCCGCCAAAACCACCGATGCCGGCGAAAGCAAAAACGCCTATAATTGCGAGTATTGCAAATATCGCGATTATTCCTATTTGAAAATTTGTCATAATTTTAATTAAAAACTAAAAGTAAGAATATGTAAATAGTGGTTCTATGATTTACTTATTAATCTTAAATTACGAAATGCAAAAATTTATGGTCTGGTTGAGCAAAAACATTTAGAAAATAAAAAGGTTTTGCGACCCGAGGACCTAAATTTTTGCATTTCGTAATTCATAGAACTTTATAACTTTCAACCACGCATACCGCTATTTTCGTTTTTCTCTCTACACTTTTATAAAAATAAGCCCGTAATGATGTTCGCCTGCGTCAAATCTCTCAACAAATTCAAATCCATTTTCTATAAATAATTTTTCCGCTTCGCTTTCAGTAACTATATCTTCTGCCGTAGGGCCGATACCCTTAAAAGAATCCGCCCAATCAATAACCATAGTCTTTCCTTTTAGTTTTAAGACTCGTTTTATTTCGGTGATTACATTATGTTTTTTCTCAATCTGAAAAAAAATATTGGTAAAAATTACAGCATCTATGCTATTATCTCCGAGTTTTGCTCCTCCGATTTTTTCAATATCTCCATTCAATATATCAATATTATACCTCTGTTCTGAAACTGACAGATTTTTAATTTTTCTCAAAAGTTTATTTTGTATATCAATGGCGTAAACACGACCCTCGTCGCCAACAATCTCTGACGCAAGCATAGTATAGTGTCCAGATCCCGCTCCAAAATCGGCAACTCTCATATCTCTTTTAAGTCCGAGGTGTTTTATATTTTTTTTTGGGTTGGAAAACATAGATTTTGGATTATGAAGTTCTAAGTTCTAATTAAAAAAGAGTTTTGTAATTCAAGATTTTAGATATTACCGCTAACAAACTAATTATACCTGCGACAAGTTTCGTAATTAAATATTATTATAAATCTTATTCATATATTCGTCCAATAAATTTTAATCGTTGCGGAATGTATAAGTATTTTATTTTTGTTACGCGGTATTTCGAGTTTTGTGTTTTGTGTTTTGTGTTTTAAAGACATATCAGCGCCGCTATTTTGTCGCTATCTCGCAATCTCATAATTCTCACGCCTTGCGTCTGTCTTCCAAGAGACGGCACTTCTTTCAAATTAAGCCGTATGACTTGACCTTTTTTTGACATAGCCACAAGCTCTCCGTCATTTATATAATCATTTTCAATAATTTTCGCGGCAATTAAGTTGCCTGTCTTTGTCGTAACCTTCGCTGTCTTTATTCCCGAACCGCCTCTTTTCTGCGTTTTATATTCTTTAATTTTTGTTCTCTTGCCGTAACCCGCTTCGCTAATCGTTAAAATATCCGCGTCAAAAGCGTCTTTTTTAATAATATCGGCGCTAATCACAAAGTCGTCTTTTGAAAGTTTTATGACGCGAACGCCCGCCGCCGCGCGTCCCATTTTTCTTATATCGGAACTTTTAAATCTTATTGCCTTCCCTTTTGTCGTCGCGACAGAAACTTGGTCGTCTTTCTCAAGAAATGACGCCGATATAAGTTTGTCATTTTTACTTAAAGTTATGGCAAGCAATCCACTTTTTCTTACTTCATAAAAATTTTCCGCAGAAACTTTTTTTGCTGTTCCGTTTTTTGTAACCATCATCAATGACAGTTCATCTTTTTTCAACTCTTTAGGAAATTGCAAGACGGATGTTATATTCTCTCCTTGCTGAAGTGATAGAAAATTCATTATTGATTTTCCACGAGTCGCCCGTCTGCCTTCCGGTATATTATACATTTTCATTTGATATGCTTTTCCTCTGTCGGAGAAAAATAATATGTCGCTATGCGTATTTGCCGTAAGAAAAGTTGTTACGAAATCTTCCTCTTTTGTGTTTAAATCAATCACACCAACTCCTCCGCGTTTCTGCTTTTTATATTCGTTCGGATTTGTTCTTTTTATATAACCTCCGGATGTCAGGATTAACACGCTCTCTTCATCGGGTACAAGGTCCTCTTCAGAAATTAATTTTGCTTCGCTTTTCATTATTTTTGTCCTTCTTTCATCACCATATTTTTCAATAATCGCTTTAAGTTCATTTTTGATAGTTGTAAGAATTTTTTTTGGACTTGCGAGAAGTTCTTTGAGATTTTTAATAAGTTCTTGTGTCGCTTTCAGCTCATCTTCAATCTTCTTTCGCTCAAGTCCAGCGAGTTTTTGGAGTTTCATTTCAAGAATCGCCTCCGCCTGCTTGTCAGAGAACTTAAATTCTTTCATTAAAGCTCCGCGCGCGGACGGCGCGTCTTTTGACGCTTTAATGGTCTTTATAATTTTATCTATCTGGTCAAGCGCTTTTTTAAGACCGATTAAAATATGTTCTCTGTCTTGCGCTTTTCTAAGGTCAAATTCTGTTCTTCTGCGAACTATTATCTGTCGGTGAGAAATAAACTCTTCAAGTATTTTTTTAAGGGATAAAGTTTGGGGAATTCCGTCCACGAGCGCGACCATATTAAAATGAAAAGTTTCTTCAAGCTGTGTGTGCTTGTAAATATAATTAAGAACATTTTGTGGATGAACTCCCGATTTAAGCTCTACAACAACTCTTATGTCTTTTGTTGACTCATCACGAAGGTCTTTTATTCCTTCAAGTTTTTTGTCTTTAACGAGGTCTGCGATTTTTATCAGTAAATCCGATTTATTGACACGGTATGGAATAGAAGTGATTATAATGCTGAAATTCTCTTTTTTATCCTCCACAATCTCCGCCTCTCCGCGCGTCAGCACTCCTCCTTTTCCGCCCGAGTATGCGTGGTGAATATCTTTATGATTAAAAATTATTCCACCGGTGGGAAAATCAGGACCTTTTATATGTCTCATCAGGTCTTCCGTAACGGCATCTTTATTATCTATAAGCTCAATTGTCGCATTGCATACTTCGGTGAGATTGTGCGGAGCTATGTTTGTAGCCATACCAACAGCGATGCCAAGTGTGCCGTTTAATAATATATTAGGCGCGGCGGACGGCAATACTATCGGCTCTTTTTTTGTATTGTCATAATTTGGACGCCATTTAACCGTTTCTTTTTCTAAATCACGCAATAATTCTTCTGAAATTTTTGCCATTTTTGCTTCCGTATAACGCATTGCCGCGGGTCTGTCTCCGTCTATACTGCCGAAATTTCCTTGCCCTATAACAAGCGGGTACCTGTATGAAAAATTTTGCGCCATTTTTGCCATAGCATCATAAAGAGCCGTGTCGCCATGCGGATGATATTTACCCATAACATCTCCTATAACGGCGGCGGATTTTCTGAACTTTGCGCTCGCAGCAAGCCCCATTTGATGCATAGTAAATAAAATCCTTCTGTGCACCGGTTTAAGACCGTCCCTGACATCGGGAAGCGCGCGGGAAGTTATAACAGACATCGCGTAATCAAGATAAGACTCTTTCATTTCAGAGCTTATGTCTTGCTGTATTACATTTTGATGCGGTATTTTTTCCGCGTTGTTTTTTTGATTTCTATCTTCTTCTTTTGCCATAATTTATTTTTTTAATTATATCATATTATTCTAAAATTTGAAGAAATAATTTTATTATAAGTTCAAGTTTAGAAATTAACATACTTACTATGAATTACGAAATACAAAAATTTAGGTCCTCGGGTCGCAAAACCTCTTTGTCTTCTAAATGTTTTTGCTCAACCAGACCGTAATTTTTGCGTTTCGTAATTCAAGAATACTTAGAGAATTGTAAGAATCTTATTCAAGAATATCTGAAAATTCTTTTTGAAATTCTTCAAAAACAAACTCAGAATTCTCTACGGAGGCGCTATTTTGAACAGAAGCGCTAAATCTTACGCTCAATACCGAGAGCCATACTAAAAAAATAATACCGACAATGGATGCCGATATTATGAGCGCGACGCGTCTTCTGTAATTTTCCGATTCTTTTCGTAATTTTTCAAGTTTATCAAACATATTTGAAACTTATTAAGAATTTAATATGACAACTTCTTCTTCTTTTCCTTCCAATTCTTTCTTTTTTATCGTAAATTTATCAATCGATTTTCCATTTTCCGCTCCGTCTTCCTTTAAGAATTCCTCAAGTGCTTTGTTTTTTCCGCTGTTTTCAATTTCTCCATAATGCATAGGTATTATAATCTTTGGTTCAAGTTCCACAGAAAGCGCGCGCGCGTCGGAAGCCGTCAGCACACCGCCCCCTCCAATCGGCGTAAATAATATATCAATATCTCCCAGCGCTTCTTTTATATCATTGTTTAATTTTTTTAAGCTCAATGCTCCAAGAAACACAAGATTTATTCCTTCGAGCATAATTGAATAAATGGTATTTATTCTTTTTTGTTCTTTATACTCTGATACGGATTGAAAGCCCTTTACAAAAACTTTTTTTACTTCATATTCCCCGGGACCTGAAATAACAAAAGGTTCTTTTTCACCGCGCGACAATTGTTCAATACCATTAAAATCTTTATCGTTTAAACTGATAATCGCAATGTCAGCGCCAAAATGCGCCGTCTTTATTTTTGAATCTTTTGATACCGGATTTATCGCTATCGTGGTATCGCCTGATATAATCTTAAAAAATTCTCCTCCGTGATATGTTATTATCATAATTTATAATTATACCAAAATAATTGCAAAAAGTTAAATCATATAGTATCCTTGAATTATATCGTATCTATAAATTACGAAATGTAAAAATTTAGGTCCTAAAATCGCAAAGCCTCTTTATCTTCTAAATGTTTTTGCTCAATATAGACCATAAATTTTTATATTTAGTAATTCAAGAATCGTATAGTATTATTCAAAATATTGCGCGAAGATTAATCCCTTTTGAAACAAAAAAGATATTTTCAGACAAAAGGACACTTCTCGTGAATAAATTATGATAACAGAAACAAAAACTTTGGAAGATAAAACAATAAATAAAATTAACGATGATGATTTAAAAAAAGATAAAGATATAAGTAATTTATCTAAAATAAAATTAAAAAAACAAAACGGCAAAAAAGACAGCGGGATGGCAAAACTTTTAAATGATACTCCGCCACCGCCTGATATGGGAGACCTTGTTGAAGGTCCTGTAATTGATATTGAAAAATCAAGCGTGTTTATTGACCTGCATCCGTTCGGCACCGGTATTATTTACGGAAAAGAATTTTTGCAAGCAAGCGATGTGTTGCGAAAAGTAAATATAGGAGACAATATCGCGGCAAAAATTATTGATAAAAACACAAATAAAGACGGGTATATAGAGTTGTCGCTTAAAGAAGCCAGACAAGCTCTTATATGGAGCGAGGCGGAGCATGCCATAGCAAATAAAACCATATTTGAAGCGCCTATCAAAGAAGCAAATAAAGGGGGGCTTATCTTGGAATGGCAGAACATACAAGGGTTTCTTCCCGCCTCACAGTTAAAAAGCGAGCATTATCCGAAAATTGAAGATGGCGACAAAGAGAAAATCTTAAATGAACTAAAAAAACTTGTCGGAAGAAAACTTTCCGTATCAATAATTGCGGTAGACTCAAAAGACGGTAAATTAATCTTCTCTGAAAAAAATCCTGAAAAAAAAGATGTGGAAAAAATAATCAATAAATATGAAGTTGGCGATGAATTGGAGGGAGAAGTAACGGGAACGGTTGACTTCGGAGTATTTGTAAAATTAGAAGAAAATCTTGAGGGGCTTGTCCATATATCTGAAATAGAATGGGGGCTTGTTGATGACCCCCGAGCGCTGTTCTCAGTCGGAGACAAAGTTAAAGTCAAAATAATTGAAATAAAAAACGACAAAATCTCACTTTCTATAAAAGCTTTAAAAGAAAATCCCTGGAAAGAAGCCTCAAAAAAATACAAAAAAGATGATATCGTAACCGGCGTGATAATTAAATACAATAAACATGGGGCGCTTGCGTCAATTGAGGAGGGCGTCGCGGGACTTATACATATATCTGAATTTAAAGACGAAAACGACCTTAGAAAAATACTTGAACTCGGCAAGACATATAAATTTAAAATTATCATATTTGAACCGAAAGAACAAAAGATGACACTTTCGTATCAAAAAGAAGATTAGGTTTGATTAAAACCTTGTTGCGTGAGAAGATGTTTGCGGCGTGTGGATAAATCTATTTGGTAACAACTTTAGTGGTTTTCTGACAAAACGATTACTTATAAGCGCTTAGGCGCTTGATGTCCGTGTGTGTAAATTTTAGATGTATAGACAGTAAATTTTTCTATTTCTTAAAGTTAATAATCTTGCCGTCATGGTCTATAAATGCATGCCTGTCATTATCAAGCTGAACCGGCGCTTTATCTTCCGAGTATGAGCTTGCCCATTTATACTCCTTTGAAACTATCTTATCGTCATGGTCTATGAATGCATACCTGTTATTATCAAGCTGAGCCAGCGCTTTACCTTCCGAGTATGGGTTTGCCCCTTTATACTCCTTTGAAACTATCTTATCGTCATGGTCTATGAATACCAACCTGTCATTATCAAGCTGAACCAGCGCTTTACCTTCCGAGTATGAGCTTGCATCTTTATACTCCTTTGAAACTATCTTATCGTCATGGTCTATGAATACATACCTGTTATTATCAAGCTGAACCAGCGCTTTACCTTCCGAGTATGAGCTTGCATCTTTATACTCCTTTGAAACTATCTTATCGTCATGGTCTATGAATACATACCTGTTATTATCAAGCTGAGCCAGCGCTTTACTTTCCGAGTATGAGTTTGCCCATTCATACTCCTTTGAAACTATCTTATCGTTATGGTCTATGAATACCCACCTGTTATTATCAAGCTGAACCGGCGCTTTATCTTCCGAGTATGAGCTTGCCCATTTATACTCCTTTGAAACTATCTTATCGTTATGGTCTATGAATACCCGCCTGTCATTGTCAAGCTGAACCGGCGCTTTACCTTCCGAGTATGATCTTGCCCTTTTATACTCCTTTGAAACTATCTTATCGTTATGGTCTATGAATGCATACCTGTCATTATCAAGCTGAGCCAGCGCTTTACCTTCCACAAATCCTCCGATGTATTTGAATTGTGAAGCAAACTTCTCGTAAAGCTCTTGCGTGCCTTGCATATCAAATTTTTCGGGGTCTTTTTTTAGAGTATCGTGTCGTTTAAGTCTTTCTGCGATTTCAATTATCCCCTCATAGTCTTCTTTTTTGATTGCCTCTTTCAAAATATCGCGCAGTTTGTCTTCCACTATGGCGTGGTCCCGCATCTCTTCAAAAAATATATCATATCTTTTTTGGGCTTTTTGAAGCGAGACATCGCTTTTCTCTCTCTTCCCCACTTCTTTCTCTATACGCTCTGCGAGCGCGATGATTTCACCTTTGGAGACAGTTTCTTTTGTAATGAGTAGTTCTGCGAGCTTCTTTTTTAACTCTGATGTTATTTCCGTGTTTTCTTGAAGCGACCTTTCAGCAGTTTCAATTGCGTCTGTTGTTTCTTTAAAATGTTCTCTTCCAAATTTTTCCATATTTTTGTTTTCTTATTATCTTCTTAATTAATATAAACAAGAAGGTTGATAATGTCTTTATTATAACATATTTGAGATTTCCGCAATCTTTTGTCTGTGGATTACGAAACTCCCATTTTTTCACAATTTAACCTATACTACTAATTATAAATATTCATCGCTTTCGCTCTTCCCTCTTTTATAATAATTTCAAGCGCTCCCGTAACATTCTTAAAGACCGTTTTAAGCATAAATATTTCTTTTTTACTAAAATCACCAAGTATAAAATTGATTATATCTTTTTCGCTCTTCATTTTTTTAATTTTCCCAGACAGAGTAGATTGGGCTATGCCTATGCGAACGCGTATAAAATCTTTTGTCTTTACAGCGCGCGCAACCGATTCCGCTCCTTTATGTCCGCCTGAGCCGCGGCCAAAAGAAATTCTAAATTTCCCAAGCGGCAGAGCAAGGTCGTCATAAATCACAATAAGATTTTCCGCTTTTTTTCCGCTTATTATGACCTTCCCTGCGGATAAACCTGATTTATTCATAAATGTCTGCGGTAAAATAAGCATTGTTTTTTCTTTTCCAATTTTTCCCATTGAAACAATCGCTTTAATTCTCTTGTCGGCGTTAAAAACTTTCATATCATTTTTCTTTGCAAAATGTTCAACAGAAAGAACGCCCGTATTATGACGACTGTTTTTATATTCTTCTCCAGGATTGCCAAGACCGATAATATAAAACATAATTTTACGCAAAATACAAAATATAAATTACTATGAATTACGAAACGCAAAAATTTATGGTCTATTTGAGCAAAAACATTTAGAAGACAAAGAGATTTTGCGACCCGAGGACCTAAATTTTTGCGTTTCGTA
>Ga0209343_10000973_pt1 | contig 39649 bp, 38 predicted proteins | sample RifCSPlowO2_02_FD_184026 | JGI IMG/M metagenome (GOLD analysis project Ga0209343, IMG submission 184026) | Groundwater microbial communities from Rifle, Colorado - Rifle CSP2_plank lowO2_0.2 (SPAdes) (version 2) | ecosystem: Environmental > Aquatic > Deep subsurface > Groundwater | place...
CGAACTGCTGCGCCACCGCGGCCTGCGCGTGATCACCAACAACCTGCACATCGCCGCGCTGATGAGCACCAACCCCGACTGCGAGGTGATCGTGGCCGGCGGCCTGGTGCGCGGCGCCGACCAGGGCATCGTGGGCGAGGCCACGGTGGACTTCATGCGCCAGTTCAAGGTGGACATCGGCCTGATCGGCATCAGCGGCATCGAGTCCGACGGCACGCTGCGCGACTTCGACTACCGCGAGGTGAAGGTGGCGCGCACCATCGTCGAGCAGTCGCGCGAGGTCTGGCTCGCCGCCGACCACAGCAAGTTCAACCGGCCCGCCATGGTGGAACTGGCGCGGCTCGACGAGATCGACGTGATGTTCACCGACGCGCCGCCGCCCCCGCCCTTCGGCGAACTGATGGCGCAGGGCCACGTCGAATGCGTGGTGGCCGACCGCTCGGACGACCCCGCCTGATCCCCACAACCTTTTCGAGACAAGCCATGACCTACTTGCTTGCCCTGGACCAGGGCACTTCCAGTTCGCGCAGCATCGTGTTCGACCGCGACGGCCACGTGGTGGCCATGGCGCAGCGCGAGTTCCGCCAGATCTACCCCCAACCGGGCTGGGTGGAACACGACCCGCGCGACCTCTGGATCACGCAGCTGGAGACCGCGCGCGAGGCGCTGGCCAAGGCCGGCCTGAAAGCGAGCGACATCCGCGCCGTGGGCATTACCAACCAGCGCGAGACCACGCTGCTGTGGAACCGGCGCACCGGTGCGCCGGTGTACAACGCCATCGTCTGGCAGGACCGGCGCGCCGAGGCCGCCTGCGCCGAGCTGCGCGAGCGCGGCCTGAGCGACACCGTGCAGCAGAAGACCGGCCTGCGCATCGACGCCTATTTCTCCGGCACCAAACTCCAGTGGATGCTGGACCAGGTGCCCGGCGCGCGCGCGCAGGCCGAACGCGGCGAGCTGGCCTTCGGCACGGTCGACAGCTGGCTGATCTGGCAGCTCACGGGCGGCGCGCGCCACGTCACCGACATCAGCAACGCATCGCGCACCATGCTGTTCAACGTACACAGCCAGCGCTGGGACGACGAGCTGCTGGCCCTGCTCAACATCCCGCCCAGCCTGATGCCCGAGGCCCTGCCGTCGAGCGCGCACTTCGGTGACATCCAGGCCGAATGGCTGGGCGCGCCGCTGGCGATCGGCGGTGTGGCGGGTGATCAACAAAGCGCCCTGTTCGGCCAGGCCTGCTTCTCGGCCGGCATGGCGAAGAACACCTATGGCACCGGCTGCTTCATGCTCATGCACACCGGTGAACGTTTCCAGACCAGCCAGAACGGCCTGATCACCACCGCCACCGCCCAGCCCCCCGGAGCACCACAGTACGCGCTGGAAGGCAGCGTGTTCATCGGCGGCGCCGTGGTGCAGTGGCTGCGCGACGGGCTGCGCGCCATCGAGTCCAGCAGCGAGGTGCAGGCCCTGGCCGAGAGCGTGCCCGATGCGGGCGGCGTGGTGCTGGTGCCCGCCTTCACTGGCCTGGGCGCGCCCTACTGGCAGGCCGACGCGCGCGGCAGCATCAACGGGCTGACGCGCGGCACCACCATGGCCCACATTGCGCGCGCGGCGCTGGAGAGCATCGCGTTCCAGAGCGCGGCCCTGCTCGACGCCATGAGCCGCGACGCGATCGCGGCCGGCGGCGTGCCGGTGAGCGAGTTGCGGGTGGACGGCGGCGCCTGCGTCAACGACCTGCTGATGCAATTCCAGGCCGACCTGCTGGGCATCCCGGTGGTGCGCCCGGCGGTGATCGAGACCACCGCGCTGGGCGCGGCCTACCTGGCCGGCCTGCACAGCGGCGTGTATGCCGGCCTGGACGAGCTGTCCAAACAGTGGCGCGCCGAGCGCACCTTCCACCCCACGCTGTCGCGCGAACGGGCGGCGGAAAAAATGGCGCAGTGGGAACACGCTGTACGCCAAACCACGGCGGCGTAGCCGCCTCCCCCCGCGCCGCGAGCTTAGAACCACCCCCGCCGCGCTGCGCGCGCCCCCCTCAAGGGGGCGATGCCTGTGGCCCGGCGAAGCCGGTTCCACGGCATCCCCGGAAAAAGGCCCATCGCTCCGGAAGCGTTGCACTGGTCCACCGTGCCCCGGGCGACAATCGCGGCATGAACGCATCCACCCACCCCATCATCACCTTCATCGGCGGCGGCAACATGGCCAGCGCCATCATCGGCGGCCTGGTCCGCCAGGGCCACCCCAGCGCCGCCTTGCAGGTGGTCGAGCCCTGGGACGAGCAGCGCGCGAAGCTGGCGCAGCAGTTCCCGGGCATGACCGTGTTGCCCGCCGCCAGCACTGACCTGAAGCCCTCGAACCTCGTGGTCTGGGCGGTGAAGCCGCAGACTTTCAAGGACGCCGCGCTGGCCGCAGGACCCTTCCTCGGCGACGCCCTGCACCTGAGCGTGGCCGCCGGCATCACCAGCGAGAGCATGGCCGGCTGGCTGCAAACGCAGCGCATCGTGCGCGCCATGCCCAACACGCCCGCCCTGGTCGGCCTGGGCATGACCGGGCTGATGGCGCGTGCCGCCGTCTCGGACGCCGACCGGGCCCTGGTGGAGCGCGTGGTCCGCACCACCGGCGAGCTGGTCTGGGTCAACGTGGAGTCGGACCTGGACGCGGTGACCGCACTCTCAGGTTCCGGCCCGGCCTATGTGTTCTATTTCCTCGAAACCATGCGCGATGCCGGTGCCCGCATGGGCCTCGCGCCCGAGGTGGCGCAGCAGCTCGCCATCGGCACCTTCATCGGCGCGGCCACCCTGGCACAACGCTCCAGCGAGCCGCTGCAGACGCTGCGCGAACGCGTCACGTCCAAGGGCGGCACCACCCACGCGGCGATCACGTCGATGGATGCGAGTGGTGTGAAAGCGAAATTCGAGGAAGCCTTGCGGGCGGCTCAGGCCCGGGCCGCTGAACTGGGCAAAGAATTCGGCAAGTAGAGGCTCACCCCCAGGCCGAGCGCTCACACGCCGAGTACCACACCCACGAACACCGTGAACCCCAGCCAGTGGTTGAGGCGGAAGGCCTTGAAGCAGCCGTCGCGCGTGCGGTCTTTGATGAGCCGGTAGTGCCAGGCCACCTGGGCCAGCGCCACCAGCAGCATGGCACCCCAGACCCAGGGGTTCACCACGGACCACAGCGCGGCGGTCCAGATGCCCAGGAAGACCAGGTAGAACGCCGTCACCGCCGGCACGTCGGCGTCGCCCAGCGTGATGGCCGAGGTCTTCATGCCGATGCGCAGGTCGTCGTCGCGGTCCACCATGGCGTATTCGGTGTCGTAGGCCAGCACCCAGAACAGGTTGCCCGCCATCAGCACCCAGGCCAGCGGCGGCACGCTGTGCCACACCCCGGCCCAGAAGCCCGGCGCGCTCCAGGGTGCAGCGCCGGCGAACAGTTCCAGCACCGGGCCGCCGTTCACCGCCGCGAACGCCATCGGAATGCCGAAGCTGAAGGCCACGCCCAGCACCGCCTGCGGCATGGACACAACCCGTTTGGCGTAGGGGTAGACCAGCGACAGCACCAGACCCAGCACCGACCAGGTGATGGTCGCCACGTTGGTCGTGAGCACCAGCAGGAAGGCCACAAAAGCGAGCGCGGCGCCCACGCCCAGCGCCTCGCCCACGCCCACGCGCCCGCTGGTCACCGGCCGCTGCGCGGTGCGCTTGACGTGTTTGTCGAACTCGCGGTCGGCCACGTCGTTGACGCAGCAGCCGGCGCTGCGCATGAGGATGGTGCCGGCCACGAACACCAGCAGCAGGTGCGGCCCCGGAAAACCACCCGCCGCCACCCACAGGGCCGAGAGCGAAGGCCAGAGCAGCAACAGCCAGCCCGCCGGGCGGTTCCAGCGGATCAGGTCGAGGTAAAGGTTCAGTCGATCAAACACGGCGGGACTCAGCGGTCAGGTAGGCGCGCCCGGGATTCCAGCACACGGCAGAACCGCCCTTCAACAAGCTCAGGACGGGCTGCTGGTGTGGTCCCCCTGGGGGGAAAACGCGAAGCGGCGCAGGGGATCAAGACAATCGCTTCACGCCCGGCAGTTCGCAGGCATAGATCGCATTGCGCAGTTCGGCGATGGCCTCGTAGCGCGTGAAGCTGCGCCGCCAGGCCAGCACCACGCGGCGCGTGGGCGGCTCGCCTTCAAACGGCAGGTAGCGCACGTAGGACGAGTCGCCGAAGTCCTGGCCCGCGTTGGGCGCGCCGTCCAGCGCCGAGCTGGGCACGGACAGGCGGGGCACCAGGGTCACGCCCATGCCGGCGGCCACCATGTGCTTGATGGTTTCCAGCGAGGAGCCTTCGAAGCTCTTGCGGATGCCTTCGGTGTCGTTGGAGAAACGGGCGAACTCCGGGCACACCTCCAGCACGTGGTCGCGAAAGCAGTGGCCCGTGCCGAGCAGCAGCATGGTCTCGCGCTTGAGCTGTTCGGAGGTGACGCAGCTCTGGCGCGCCAGCGGGTGGTTCACCGGCACTGCGGCCAGAAAGGGCTCGTCGTACAGCGGGGCGATCGCCAGATTGGTGTCCGGGAAGGGCTCGGCCAGGATGGCGCAGTCGATCTCGCCCAGGCGCAGCTGCTCCAGCAGCTTGACGGTGAAGTTCTCCTGCAGCATCAGCGGCATCTGCGGCGTGCGCTCGATCACCTGGCGCACGAGGTTGGGCAGCAGGTAGGGGCCAATGGTGTAGATCACGCCCAGGCGCAGCGGGCCGGCCAGCGGGTCTTTGCCGCGTTTGGCGATCTCCTTGATCGACGCGGCCTGCTCCAGCACGGTTTGCGCCTGGCGCACGATTTCTTCGCCCAGCGGCGTCACGCTGATTTCGCTGGCGTTGCGCTCGAAGATCTTGAGCTCCAGTTCCTCTTCCAGCTTCTTGATGGCCACCGAGAGCGTGGGTTGCGACACATAGCAGGCCTCGGCCGCCCGGCCAAAGTGCCTCTCGCGCGCCACGGCCACGATGTATTTGAGTTCGGTCAGCGTCATGGCCGGTATTTTGCGCCGACTCCACAACGCGCCCGCACGATCGAACTTGTGCTCGATCAACAGGCGTTTGGTGACAAATTGTTATATTCCCATGCCGCACACGCCCAGAACCGGGCCGTGGCAACGGCTCCACAACACCAAACCCCTCATGGAGGACATGAACATGAAAAAACACTTCTGGGCGCTCGCCCTCGCCACGCCCCTGCTGCTGAGCGCCTGCGGCGGCGGCAGCGATGCCCCTGCGGACAGCTCACCGGCCGACAAATACGTGGGTGTATGGGCCGCCCCCTGCGTGGACTTGGGCAACGGATTCTCCGTCGTGCAGGACTGGACCTTCACCAAGACCGGCGCGACCAACCTGACCATCGATGCGGACGGTACGGTGCACTCGGGCTCGAGCTGCAGCGGCAAAGGCACCCCCGCCAACCATGTGCAGGGCTCCATGTCCATCAACGGACAGACGGCGGGCGCGGACCGCGTGAGCTTCCATCTTGGGGCGTCACAGTTCAAGGAACTCTGGCTGGTGCAGGGCGCCGAGATTCACATGCGGTCCACCGGCGCGAAGGACGCGGAAGGCTACCCGAACACCGTTGGCTCCGACACCGTGTTTCGGCGCAAATAATCCCGACGCCTGAGGGCCGTCAGGCCTTCAAGAACTCGCTTCGCCCGCCCAACCAGCGGGCGATGTGCTTTTCGGCCGCCGCCGGGTGCTGCGCCAGCATGCGCGCGGCGGCGCCCCGGGCCCAGTCGAGCAGGTGCCCGTCGGTGGCCAGGTCGGCGAAACGCAGCATCGCGGCGCCTGACTGACGGGCACCGAGGAATTCGCCCGGGCCGCGGATCTCCAGATCGCGCCGCGCGATCTCGAAACCGTCGCTGGTTTCGGCCATGGCCTTGAGGCGCTCGCGCGCGGTTTCACCCAGACGCCCGCCCTCGGGTGGCGTGTAGAGCAGCACGCAGGCCGACGCCGCCGCGCCGCGCCCCACCCGGCCACGCAGCTGGTGCAGCTGGCTCAGGCCGAAGCGCTCGGCGTGTTCGATCACCATCAGCGAGGCGTTGGGCACGTCCACGCCGACCTCGATCACCGTGGTGGACACCAGCACGCCCATGTGGCCGCTGGTGAACAGCGACATCACCGCCTTCTTCTCGGCCACCGGCATGCGCGAGTGCAGCAGGCCGACCAGGGTGCCAGACAACGCCTCACTGAGCTCGGCGTGCGTGGCCGTCGCGTTCGACAGATCCAGCGCCTCGCTCTCTTCGATCAACGGGCAGACCCAGTACACCTGCCGGCCCTGCGCCACCTGGGCACGGATGCGTTCGATCACCTCGTGGCGGCGCTGGTCGGACACGACCTTGGTGACGATGGGCGTGCGCCCGGGCGGCAGTTCGTCGATGGTCGAGACGTCGAGGTCGGCGTAGTAGCTCATGGCCAAGGTCCGAGGGATCGGGGTCGCCGTCATCATGAGGAGATGGGGCTCCCCCCCGTCGCTTGCGCGCTGCGCGTCGCCGCTCCGCCCCTCAAGGGGCAACGCCAGCGGCCCGGCAAAGCCGGTTCCGCGGCGTTCTGGGCTGGGCTCCCCTTCTTTGGCGAGAGGTCCCATCTTCGATCTGAGCGCCAGCCGCTGCGCCACCCCAAACCGGTGCTGCTCGTCGATGATGGCCAGCGCCAGGTTCTGGAACACCACCTGGTCCTGGATCACGGCGTGCGTGCCCACCACCAGGGCGGCCTCGCCGCTGGCGATCAGCGCCAGCATCTCGCTGCGCTGCTTCTTTTTCTGGCCGCCGGTGAGCCAGGCCACGCGTTTGCCCAAGGGCGCAAGCAGCGGCTCCAGCCAGCCGACGAGTTTGGCGAAATGCTGTTCGGCCAGGATCTCGGTGGGCGCCATCAGCGCGCACTGCCAGCCCGAGTCGATGGCGATGGCGGCGGCCAGCGCGGCCACCACCGTCTTGCCCGAGCCCACGTCGCCCTGCAGCAGCCGGTGCATGGGCACGGGGCGGGCCAGATCGCGCGCGATCTCCTCGCCCACGCGGCGCTGCGCGCCGGTCAAGGCGAACGGCAGCGCCGCGAGCAGCTGTTCGTGCAAACCACCCGGCACCGCGCGCAGCGTGGGCGCGCGCAGGGCATCGCGTTCGCGTTTGGCCGTCAGCTGCGACAGCTGCTGGGCCAGCAGCTCTTCGGCCTTCAGGCGCTGCCAGGCCGGGTGGCTGCGGTCTTCGAGCGCGTCGAGCGACACGTCCGGCCCCGGGTGGTGCAGGTAGCGCAGGGCCTCGCGCAGCGTCCAGGTGCCGTGCACCACCGCCCTCAGGCCGTCCAGCAACTCGGGGGGCAGGGTTTCGCTCAGGTCGGCCCGCGCCAGGCCACTGGCCACCACCTTGCGCAGGTAGGCCTGGGGCAGTTGCGCGCTGGTCGGGTAGACCGGCGTGAGCGCGTCGGGCAGTTCACCGCCGGCCGCGTGAAACGCCGGGTGCACCATGGTGCGGCCCATGAAGCCGCCACGCACTTCGCCGCGCACCCGCACCCGCGCGCCCACGGCCAGCGCCTTCTGGTGCGAGGGGTAGAAGCTGAAGAAGCGCAGGGTGCAGGTGTCCGAGCCGTCGTCCAGCGTCACCAGCAGCTGGCGGCGCGGGCGCAGACTAACCTCGCTGTGCGTGACCGTGCCCTCCACCTGCACCGGCTGGCCGTCGCGCGCATCGGCCAGCCGCACCACGCGGGTTTCGTCTTCGTAGCGCAACGGCAGGTGCAGCGCCAGGTCGATGTCGCGCGTGAGCCCCAGCTTGTGCAGGGCTTTCTGCGGGGCAGAGAGCGCCTTGGCGGGGGCGGGCTTGGCGTCGGGCATGGGACAATTCTGCCTGTCTTTTTATCCACCTCTTTCCCGACTTCCACTTGGAACGGGCCTTGTCCGGCCCTCAAGCAGCATGAATCCTTCCACGTCTCCATCGGCCCGCGCATTCACCGTCGCCGACTTCGATTTCCAACTTCCCGACGCGCTGATCGCCCAGCACCCCGCCGCCGAACGCAGCGCCTCGCGCCTGCTCGACGGCACGGGAGCCCAACCGGTGGACCGCATCTTTCGCGAGCTGCCAGGCCTGCTGCAGCCCGGCGACCTGCTGGTGTTCAACGACACGCAGGTCGTGAAGGCCCGGCTGTTCGGCGAGAAAGCCTCGGGGGGCAAGTTCGAGATCCTGATCGAGCGCGTGCTGCTGCCGCACGAGGCGCTGGACGGCTCGGGGCAGGAGGTGGTGGCGCACATCCGCGTGAGCAAGAAGCCACAACCCGGTGGCCTGCTGCACCTGGCCGGTGGACTGAAGGGCGGCGGCTTCGACGCCGTCTTCCTCGGCCGCTGGCCCGACGAACAGGGACAGCTCTTCCGCCTGCGCCTGCAAGGCCCGGCCGGCGAAACGCCCTACGAGCTGATGGCGCGCCACGGCCACGTGCCGCTGCCGCCCTACATCACCCACGCGGACGACGCCGACGACGAGCGTCGCTACCAGACCGTGTTTGCCCGCGTGCCCGGCGCCGTGGCCGCGCCCACGGCCGCGCTGCACTTTGACGAAGGCGTGTTGGCCGCGCTCGAAGCGCGCGGCGTGCGGCGCGCCAACGTGACGCTGCACGTGGGCGCGGGCACGTTTGCCCCCATGAAGACCGAGCGTATCGAAGAGCACGTGATGCACCACGAGCGCTACGCGATCCCGCCCGAGACCCTGCAGGCCATCGCCGACTGCCGCGCGCGCGGCGGGCGCGTGGTGGCGGTGGGGACCACGACCGTGCGCACGCTGGAGAGCTGGGCACGCTCGGGCGAGACCACGGGCGACACCAACATCTTCATCACCCCGGGTTTTCGGTTTCGGGTGGTGGACGTGCTGGTGACCAACTTCCACCTGCCCAAGAGCACGCTGATGATGCTGGTGAGCGCCTTTGCCGGCCACGAACACGTGATGGCGCTCTACCGCCACGCGGTGGCGCAGGGTTACCGCTTCTTCAGCTATGGCGACGCGATGCTGCTGCACAAAACACCGGGGCCTGGCCAGTCCACCCTGTAACATTTGCTGGCATTTTTCTCAGACCGTAACGAGCCCACCCGGCACAATCGCCCCCCAACATCCCCAACCCGCACCGAGTGGCCACGTGATCGAAATCTTTCTCCGCCTGGGCCTGGCCCTGATCGTTTCGCTCGGACTGGCCGTGCTGCTGGCCTGGGGCTGGGACAGCTCGGAGCGCAGCGCGGCGGGCGACGAAACGATCCAGCTCAGCGCCGACACCCCCCTCGCGCCGCTGCGCTGAGCCAGCCCCCGCGCGCTGGCTCCCTAAAATCGGCCGATGCGCTCCCCAGGGCTCCCGGCCCATCCGCTTCCCCTCCACCCGCACGCCCCCGGCCCCAAGCCAGCCCCGAGCGCAGGCAACGCATGGTGGCGGGTTGGCCTGTGGCGCACCCTGGCCGGGGTTGCCCTGGCCGGCCTGGGTCTGACGCCCCTGACCCAGGCCGCCCCCACACCGCTCTACACCCCGCAAGGCCAGTGCGCCGGCCACCCCGGCGTGGCGCTCACCGTGCCGCCGGGCTGGTGCGCGGGCCTGGTGGCCGACGCCCGCGACGGCCTGCGCATGCCGCGGCGCCTGCTGGAGGTGGCGCCGGGCCGGTTCTGGATCGTGGACATGGGCAGTTGGGAGCCGCGCCGGGGCCGGCTGCTCGAACTGCGCAGCGCCGGCCAGCCCGGCGAACCCGGGCGGTTGCGCACCCTGGCCAGCGGGCTGGACCGGCCGCACGCCCTGGTGCGCGGGCCCGACGGCAAGATCTACGTCGGTGAGGCCGGCACCGTCTGGCGCACGCCCGTGGGCGAGACGGTGCAGCGCGAAGACCTGATCACCGGCCTGCCCGCCGACGGCGCCCACCCGCTCAAGGAGCTTGTGTTCGGCGCCGACGGCCGGCTCTATATCAATATGGGATCGGCCACCGATGCCTGCCGCGACGAGCAGCAGCGCCAAGCCCTGCTCTGCCCCGAAACCACGGGAGCGCGGCCGCGCGCGGCGGTGTACGAAGCGGTGCTCGGTGGCCCCGGCTTCACGCTGCAATCGCTGCGGCCCTACGCCACCGGCTTGCGCAACTCGCTGGGGCTGGCCGTGGTGCCGGCCCGGGGGCGCCAGTCGGCGCGGCTCTGGCAGGCCGAGAACTCGGTGGACTACAGCGACGCCCAGGCCCCGGCCGAAGAGCTCAACGAACTGGCGGACGGTGCGCATTTCGGCTGGCCGTACTGCGTGAGCGACGCGCGGGCTCGCAGCGTGGTCGCGCGCGGCTACGAAGGCCGGGCGCGCTGCAGCGGCCCCACGCACCGCCCGCCACACCAGGCCTGGCCCGCGCACGTGGCGCCGCTGCAGTTGCTGCTGGTGCCCCCGGCGGGCGCCGGGCAGGCGGCGACGCCCTGGAGCGGTCGGCTGCTGGCGGTCTGGCACGGCTACCGCGCCCAGGGCCAGCGCATCGTGGCCTGGCGGCTGGGCGCCGACGGCCGGCCGCAGGGCCCGCGCGAAGACCTCGTCTCGGGCTGGTCGGCCGCGCCGGGCCTGCGCCCGCTGGGCAACCCGGCCGGCGCCACGGTGGACGCGCAGGGCCGCCTGTGGGTGGTGGAAGACCGCAACCACACCGTGCTGGTGGTGGCACCGGCCCCGGCCGCGCGCTGACGGCGCCCGTCGCGCCGGGGCGGCGCGACTGTTTCGGATTGAGACGGACACCGCGCGCATTGACAAAGATCAATCCTGCGCCGGGTCCGACTGCTAGCCTGAAAACGTTCCCAGCAAACCCACGGAGAAATGCCCCATGAACCGCCTCTTGATCGCACTGACCACCGCCCTGCTCGCTGCCCAGGCCTGGGCCGCTCCAGGTGACGAACAAATCCTGAAACTCGCCACCAACGCGGGCTGCATGACCTGCCACCACATCGAACCCGGCGGCAAAGGCCCGAACGGCCTGCCCCCGATCGGCCCGGCCTGGCGCGAGGTCGCCGCCAAATACAAGAGCCAGAAAGGCGCGCAGCAGCAGCTGACCGCCACCGTGATGGCCGGCTCCAGCCCCTACGAGAGCCACTGGAAGGGCAAGGTCAGCGGCCTGGCCATGCCGCCCAACAAGGTGGTGGTTTCCGAGGTCGATGCCGCCAAGCTGGTGGCCTGGATCCTGAGTCTGGAGTGACCCCCCTGCGCCGCTGACGCGGCTTCCCCCCTGGGGGGGGACCACGCTGGCGGCCCGGCGAAGCCGGTTCCGCGGCGTGTGCCGGGTGGAGGCACCGCGCGCCGGCGGCACGTCAGTGGCGGCATTGCTCACCCCGTGCTCGGCGACAATCGCCCCCATGCTCCAGTTCGAATTGCTCAAGACCGAAGGCCACGCGCGCCGTGGCCGCCTCACGCTCAACCACGGCGTGGTGGAAACCCCCATATTCATGCCCGTGGGCACCTACGGCACGGTCAAGGGCGTCATGCCCTCCAGCCTGGAAGACATGGGCGCCCAGATCATCCTGGGCAACACCTTTCACCTCTGGATGCGGCCGGGCCGCGAGGTCATGGCCAGCTTCGGCGGCCTGCACGCCTTCGAGCAGTGGCACAAACCCATCCTCACCGACTCGGGCGGTTTCCAGGTCTGGTCGCTCGGCGCCATGCGCAAGATCACCGAAGAAGGCGTGCACTTCGCTTCGCCGGTGAACGGCGACAAGCTGTTCATGTCGCCCGAGGTCAGCATGCAGATCCAGACCGGGCTGAACAGCGACATCGTGATGCAGCTCGACGAGTGCACGCCCTACGAGACCAACGGCCACCTCACCACCGAGGCCGAGGCGCGCAAGAGCATGGAGATGAGCCGGCGCTGGGCCGTGCGCTCCAAGGACGAATTTGCGCGGCTGGAGAACCCCAACGCGCTGTTCGGCATCGTGCAGGGCGGCATGTTCGAGCACCTGCGCCAGGAGTCGCTGGAAGCGCTGGTGGAAATGGACTTCCCCGGCTACGCCATCGGCGGCGTGAGCGTGGGTGAACCCAAGGAACAGATGCTGCAGATCATGGCGCATACCCCGCACCGCCTGCCGGCACACAAGCCGCGCTACCTCATGGGCGTGGGCACACCGGAAGACCTGGTGCAGGGCGTGGCCGATGGCGTGGACATGTTCGACTGCGTCATGCCCACGCGCAACGCGCGCAACGGCACGCTGTTCACCCGCTTTGGCGACCTGAAGATCCGCAACGCGCGCCACAAGACCGACCACCAGCCGCTGGACAGCACCTGCACCTGCTACGCCTGTGCCGGCAAGAGCGGCGTGAGCTGGGACGCCGGCGGGCGCGACGGTTTCAGCCGCGCCTACCTGCACCACCTGGACCGCTGCGGCGAAATGCTCAGCCCCATGCTCGCCACCGTGCACAACCTGCACTACTACCTGAACCTCATGCGCGAGGTGCGCGCCGCGCTGGATGCCGGTCGCTTCGAAGCCTTCCGCGCGCAGTTCAAGGCCGACCGGGCGCGCGGCGTCTGAGGCCTGCGCGGCAGCACATCCCAGCGGCGCACGGATAAGCTGCGCGTCATGACACAGCCCGTCGTCCCCCGCCACATCCTGCCCGTGCTGGTGACGGCGCAGTTCGCCGGCACGTCCCTCTGGTTCGCGGTCAACGCGGTCATGCCCGACCTGCAGCGCGAGCTGGGCTGGCCGGCACGTGCGGTGGGGCCGCTCACGTCTTCGCTGCAGTTCGGTTTCATCGTCGGCACCCTGGTCTTTGCCTTGCTCGCGATCGCCGACCGCTTCGCGCCGCGGCGGGTGTTCCTGTTCTGCGCGCTCGCGGGCGCGGCCTGCACCGTGGGCGCGTGGGCCATGGTCACGCACTACGAAGCCTTGCTGATCTGGCGATTCCTCACCGGTGTGTTTCTCGCCGGCATCTACCCGGTGGGCATGAAGATCGCGGCGCAGTGGTACACCAAGGGCCTGGGTGGGGCGCTCGGCCTGCTGATCGGCGCGCTGGTGCTCGGCTCGGCCAGCGCCCACGCGCTGCGCGCGCTGAGCGGCACCCTGCCCTGGCCCACGCTCATGCTCGGCGTGGCCGCGCTCGCGGCGGCGGGTGGTCTGTTGCTGTTCTTCGGCACCAGCGACCCGCCGCACGCGCATGCCCGCGTGACCACACTGCAGTGGCGCGCGCTCGGTACGCTCTGGACGGACGGCCGCGTGCGCGCCTCGGTGCTCGGTTACTTCGGCCACATGTGGGAGCTCTACACCATGTGGGTCATGGTGCCGCTGGTGCTGGCCACCCGGCTGCAGGGTGCGAATCTGTCGTGGGCGGCGTTCTGGGTGCTGGGCGCGGGCGCGATCGGCTGCGCCGGCGGTGGCTGGGTGGCGCAGCGCTGGGGCAGCGCGCGCGTGGCTTCGGTACAGTTGGCGATCAGCGGGCTCTGCTGCTTGGCCACGCCCTTGGTGATCGACGCCACCGTACCGCTGTTTTACGGCTGGCTGCTGCTCTGGGGCATCACCGTCTCGGGCGACTCGCCGCAGTTCTCCACGCTGACCGCGCGCAACGCGCCGCCGCAGGCCGTGGGCAGCGTGCTCACGCTCACCAACAGCATCGGTTTCGGCATCTCCATCGTGAGCATCCTGCTGTTCGTCTCGCTGTCGCAGACGGTGAGCCTGGGCGCGCTGCTGCCCTGGCTGGCGCTCGGCCCGGCGCTGGGCCTGTGGGCGATGTGGCGATTGGTGCGCGAGGAGCGACAAAAAGTAACAGCCTTCCGGTAAAGTCCGGCCACCAACAACCACCCCGGAGGATTCCCATGCCCGCTCCCGCCTACGCCGCCCAACGCCCCACCGGTGCCTTCATCGCCGCGTCATGGGCGGCCCTGATGGTCGGCGCCGTGGTCTACCTCATGGGTCTGTGGAACGCCGAGATGCAGCTGAACGAAAAGGGCTACTACTTCACGCTGCTGATGTACGGCCTGTTCTCCGCCGTGTCGCTGCAGAAGTCGGTGCGCGACCGCATCGAAGGCATCCCCGTCACCGGCATCTACTACGGCCTGTGCTGGGTGTCGCTGGGCCTGTCGGTGGCGCTGCTGACTGTGGGCCTGTGGAACGCGACCCTGGCCGCCAGCGAAAAAGGCTTCTACGCCATGGCCTTCCTGCTGTCGCTGTTTGGTGCCGTCGCGGTGCAGAAAAACATCCGCGACGTGGCCCAGTTCCGCAGCGCCCACCCCGAGATCGACGGCGCAGCGGCCGAATAAACCGGCACAGCCGCCGCGCTGCCCTCAGGCGGCAGCGGCGCCCTCGGGTTCCTGCGGCGGCAAGCCTGCCGCGGTTTTCGCCGGCCCACCCACCGGCTCCTTCGCCGACGCCCCACACGAGAAGCAGTAGCGCGCAAACGCGTTCTTGCGTGTGCTGCAATGGCCGCAGTGGTCGAACAGGCACAGGCCGCAGTGGGGGCAGAAGTCGGTCTTGCCGTCCTTCATGTCCACCGTGCGCTCGCAGCCGGGGCAGATGTTCTTCGTCATGCGCGCCTGCGCCTGGTCGTAGTCCATCTCGCGCTGGCGCGTCTGGGCCGGCTGCGCCTCGGCCTGCTTCTGCCGCTCCAGGTAACGCTGCAGCGCCTGGATCGCGTAGCGCCCGCCGATCACCGTGAGCACGATGCCCACGATGTAGCGCACATAGCCGCCGTAGCTCGGCAGGTAGGGCACCAGCTCCACGAAGAACGCGAACAGCGCGAAGAAGATGAAGCCCCAGACGAAGGGCCACGACGAGCCCTTGCGGTGTTTCTTGAATAGATAGCCTGCGAGCACCAGCAGCGGCAGCGTGAGCGCCAGCCGGTAGCCGAACACCCGCAGCTCCTGCGCGCGCTGCGCGTCCACATACGCGTCGCGGGCCTGGTCTTGCAGGTCTCGCAACTCGGCCTGGGCGCGCTCCTGCGTCTGGTGCGCGTCCAGCGCGGCCTGTTGCTGCCGCTCCACCGCCGAGAACGCCGTGCGCTCGGCCTGCCGCAGGCCGTCGAGCTCGCGGGTGCGCTGCAGCAATTCCTCGTCCTGCTCCGCGCGTTGCGTCACTTGGCGCGTGGCCAGCCAGTTGTCAAAGGTTTCGCGGGCGGCTCGGTTGTTGGCACGTGCCGTCTGCAGCTTGAGCTGCGCCTGCTCCAGCTCGGCCTGCGCTTCTTCGGCCGCGCGCTCGGCCGTCTTGATGGATTCCTTGAGCGCCGGCGTGCGCTGCGGGTCCATGAAGTCTTCCAGCGACTGGCGCTGCTCCACCCGCGGCAGGTCGCCCACGATGGTGCTGCCCAGCCCGGTCAGGAACCACGCAAACAGGAACGCCACCAGCCACAGGCCGCGGTGGAACCACTTTTCGGACAGACGCAGGGTCTTGCTCATGTTGTTTCCCTCAGAAGCTGTTGGTTGGGGGCCATTGTGAACCCGCTCACAGCGCCACCCGCTGCGCTGGCGAGCCCAGGCCGGTGCGCGCCAGCCAGTCGAGCACCGAGTCCACCGTCACCGTCTCGATGCGGTCGGAGAAGCGTTTGCTGTTCGGGTGGTCGTCGAAGCGGATGTGCGCCGAGCTGGCGCTCGCGCCCAGCCGCGTGAGCGCGCCCAGGTGCAGCGTGCTCGGCTGGTAGCCCTTGAAGCCCAGCCAGGCCTGCGCCTGCGCGCGGGTCGTGAGGCCCGGCTCGGCGGCCATGGCCAGGGTCTCCAGCGCCCACTGGTTGGACTGCTGGTAGCGCGTGCCCCAGGCGTAGGCCACCATGTTGTAGTCGCGCTGATGCAGGCGGACGCTGCGCGCCGGGTCGGTCAGCAACGCGAGCAGCGGCGCCTGCAACGCGGGCGCGGGCACCGACCACACCGCCTCGTGCCGCCAGAGGTCGTCCAGAAAAAACTCGCCCAGGCCCTGGCGGTAGATCGATCCGGTGCCGGTGCCGCACTGGTTGAGCTTGTGCAACACGCGCCACGGCCCATCATCCGTCTTGTAGGCCCAGCCCAGGTGCGAGTAGCGCAGCTGGTACTTGCCCAGATCCTGCCCCGCACGGCCCAGCACCACCACGCGCGCGCCGCTGCGGGCGAACTCCGCGTCCAGCGCCTGCGCCGTCTGCTGCGCCAGCGCCAGGCCCTGCGTCAGCGTTTGCGGCGTCAGCGGCCGTTGTTCGCAGGAGCGGCCGGCGTGCGCGGTAGGCGCCATCAGCAGCGCGGTGGCCAGGGTCAGCGCTGTGGGGATCGCTTGAAACGTCTTGTTCATGGTGCCCCCTTTCTTAATATGTGATGCGTTCGTTGTGGAGAAGAGCGCGCCCCAGCTCGTTCGGAATGAAGCACAGCACCTCACCCGCCGCCGACAGCAGCACGCCGGTGCCGATCACGCTCACCGCCACCGCCGTGCCCACGCTGGCCGCCACGCCCGAAGCGGCACGCCCCGTCAACTCCACACTGGCCCGCGCGCCGTCGGACGCCCGCTCCAGCACGATCACCGTGCCGCGCGCCGACACCTCGACCGCCTTCACCACCAGCACCGCGCCACTCACCGTGAGCGCCACCGGCAGCGCGCTCACCGCCACAGCGCCCGCAGCGGCGCTGCCCGCCACACCCACCACCGAGGCCACCGGCAAGGCCGACAACACCAGCGAAGCCTCGCTCTGCGCCCGCGCCGGGCCGGCGGCCAGAGCCAGCGCGAGGCCTGCGGCCAGCAGGGTGTTTTTCAAAAAAGTACGTGTCATGTCATCGCTCCTGAAAAAGGGGGAAAGCATTGAGCCGCCAGAGAACGGCCATTTCCGTTCGCCCTGAGCCAGTCGAAGGGATCGAAAGACGTGGGTTGGCGAGATCGGTTGGTGCGGAACAGAGGTCGCGTCAGGCCGCAGGAGCAGCCGAGCGCTCGGCCAACGCCTGCTGGCGACCCATCACATGCGCCTCGGCCAGGTCCGCCTCGTGGCGGTCGCGCAGCGTCTTGGCCAGCGTGAACGCCGAGGTCACGAGGTACAGCCAGCTCACGCCCAGGTAGGCCTTGTAGGTCTCGTCGATCTGCATGCGCAACAGGCCCCAGAGCGTGAGCCCCATCGCCACCGCAAAACCGCCCCAGACCACAAAGCGCCACATCGGCGTGTCGGCCTCACCCGTGAGACGGGCCTTCTGCGTGTCGCGCACCGCCTTGGACAACACGAACACCGTGGACAGGCAGAACACATAGCCCATCACCATGAAAGCGCGGTCCAGCGCCTGCCCCGGCAGGTAGGCCAGGCCGGTGGCGCAGAGAAACACCGCCAGGCCGAACGACACCCACACCTGGAGCTGCCAGGCGCGCGTGTCGCGCATCACGATGAGGGGGGAACGGGTGCTTGCCATGTGAAACCTCGGGAGGTTGTTGAACATGGCGCGGATGGTGTGGCGGACGGGTATTGCCAAAGCCTTCTTTGTCTACCGGAATCAAAAAATCGCTCTTTGAGACTCGATATTCGGTACTTTTCCCCATCGCCCTTCCTGAACCGGCTGGTCAAGGGGAAACGCTAAAAAAGCGGAAGCTAAACCGTATCCACCAAGCCTCCATTTTTTTCAATTGCACGAAAAAACACATGATAAATAGCGACAAGTCAACATACTATAGATAGAATTTCGTGTAAATGAACGACACCTGCACCCTCCAACTCCATGCCCACGACACTTGGCACGACGTGGCCAGCGTGCGCCTGCACGGCCCGGAGAACGAAGGCTGGAAGGCCAAGACCTACTCGGGCTATGCGGTCGAGTGGGCGTTCGGGCACTCGGGCGCGATCGACGCGCACGCCCTGTGCGCCCAATGGCCGGTGGGCCTGGAACCCATGCAGGTGGCGCACTGGCCGGTGTTCCTGATCGACATGCTGCCGCAGGGCTTTGGCCGACAAGAACTGCTGCGGCGCATCGGTCAGTCGCCCACGGCGGGCGTTGTGGCCGACTGGAAGCTGCTGCTGGCCGGGGCCGGCAACCCCATCGGCCATCTGCGCGTCAAGGAAGCGGCCGAGTGGCTGGGCGCCAACGCCGGCGCCGTGCGCGGCTTCACCGACGACGAAGTGGCGCAGCGCGGTGACGAGTTTTCCGAGTACCTGGCCTCACACGGCCTGTTTGTGGCGGGTTCGTCTGGCGTGCAGGGCGAGTGGCCCAAGGTGTTGCTCACACGGGCCGACGACGGGCTGCTGTACCTGGACCACACACTGCCGGACGAACGCGCGGTGCAGCATTTCATCGTCAAGTTCGGGCGCGGCACCGACCCACAGCTGGCCAGCATCCTGCGGCACGAAGCGCCCTACATGGGCATCGCCCAACAACTGGGCCTGCGCGTGCACGCGCCCCTGGTGCTGCGCGAGCGCGCGCTGTTCATCCCCCGGTTTGACCGCCAGGTGCACGCTGGTGCCGTGACCCGCTTGGCGCAAGAGAGCATCGCCACCCTCACGGGCATGCCCGGCTTCGAGGCCGTGCCCAGCCACGACCAGGTCTGCCTGGAGCTGATGCGGCATTGCACGGACCCACAAAGCGAAGTGCTGGAATACCTGAAGCGCGACGTGGCCAACCTCGCCCTGGGCAACAAAGACAACCACGCCCGCAACACCGCCGTGCAGCGCGACTTCAACGGCCGCATCGCCCTCACCCCGTTGTACGACTTTGCCCCCATGGTCTTGCACCCCGACGGTATCGCGCGGCGCATCCGCTGGAAAGACAACGACGGCGGCCAGCCCGACTGGGGCCGCGTGATCGACCGCGTCTGCGAGCTGAGCGCGCAGGTGCAGAAAGAACGCCGCAAAAAAGGCCCTGGCCCGGTGCAACGCGCACCCCTGGTCGAAGGGTTGAAAGCCATGGCGCCCGTGCTGGCGCGCATCGCCGCCGAGGGCGAAACCATGGGCCTGGAACCCGAGCTGCTCCAGCTTCTGCGCCCAGGCATCGTGGCCCGCGCCCAAGAACTCGCCACACTGGCCTGAACACCATGGACAAGCGCTACAACACCCTCACGATTGCGCAGCAGCTGGACCTGCGCCAACAGGCCGTGGAAGACGTGCTCGCGCACCCGGAATGGTCGCTGCCGCAAGCTGTGCGGCACCTGAAAAAGACCATGCGCCTGACCACCGCTGAAATGGCCAAGCTCTCCGGCGTCGCCTACCGGACCATGCAAGACATCGAGCAAGAGCGCAGCGAAGGCAGCGTGCAGACCATGAACCGCATCTTCGGCATGCTGGGGCTCAAGCTGGGTGTGGCGCGCGTGGTGCGGGAGGTGGGTTCTTTTGATCAGGGCAGGGAAGAGGGCTGAAATTTGCGCACTGGTCTTGCATCGGACTGGATTTCACCTGCAGCGCTCGCGTTCCCCTGGGCGCAGACACGCAATGGTTCATCTCGCGCGTTCGGGTCAGTGGTAGTCGTCTTCGCGCTGATGCCGCACCGCGCCAATCAAGGCACCCACCAGTACCGCACCGCATGAAAAAACACCGGGGCCGCGAAGATCACGGAGTCGGTGCGGTCGAGCATGCCGCCGTGGCCTTCAATCATGCTGCCCCAGTCTTTCACGCCGCGGTCGCGCTTGATGGCGGACATGACAAGGCCACCGAAGAAGCCCATGAGGCAGATCAGCAGCGCCATGCCGGCGGCCTGCAGCGGAGAAAAAGGCGTGATGCCGTGCAGGGCCGCGCCCAGCAGGGTGGCACTGGCCACGCCGCCGATCAGGCCTTCCCAGGTCTTGGAGGGCGACAGCACGGGCGCCACCTTGTGTTTGCCCAGCAGCTTGCCCCAGATGTACTGCAGCACGTCGCTGCCCTGCACCACGATCACCAGGAAGGCGATGAGCAGCATGTTCCTGCCTTCAAAACCGATCACCGGCAGCGTGAGCAGGGCGGGCACATGGCTGATGCAGAACACACTGACCATCAGGCCCCACTGCACCTTGGAGGCACGCTCCAAGAAGCGCTGGGTGTCGCCGCCGGTGGCTGCCAGGATGGGCAGCAGCAGGAAGGCGTAGACCGGGATGAAGATGGAATACATGCCGTACCACTCGGTCCACACCAGGAAGTACTGCATGGGCAGGGCCACGTAGAAGGCTGCGGCCATGGCGGTGTGGTCGCCGCGCCGGGTGTAGGCCAGGCTCAGGAATTCGCGCAGCGCGTGGAACGAGATCAGGAAGAACAGCGCGACGACCCCGTTCTTCCCGAACAGGAAGGCGACGCCAATGGCACCCACCATGATCCACCAGGCGTTGATGCGCGAAGTCAGGTTGTCGATGACGGCGTGCGGTGCGCCGTGGGCCACGCGCCACTTGAGCACGGCGGCGATGCTGGAGGCGAGCACGAGCACGCCGGTGACGCCGACGAACAGCCAGCCCGTGGGCGTGAAGAGTGCCAAGAAGGTGTCTGCGTTCATGCGCCGCTCCCGGGTGTCTGGGTTTCGCGGCTCGATGGCTCTGAGGGTGGCGCCGGGGGCGCGGGGTCGGCCTCGCGGTCGTATTCGGGCCGCAGATCCAGCAGGGCCTGGCGCGCGCGCTGCAGGAACCGCTGTTTGTCTTCCTGGGGGATCAGTTCCAACGGCTCGCCGAAGCGCACGCTGCAGGCCAGCGGCACGGGCAGCAAGGCGCCTTTGGGCAGCACGCGTTTCAGGTTTTCGATCCACACGGGCACGAAACGCACATGGCCGAACGAGCGGGCGAGGTGGTAGATGCCGTTCTTGAGCGGCAGCAGCACCGCTTCGCTGGTGTTGCGCGTGCCTTCGGGAAAGATGATGAGCGAGTCGCCGGCGGTGAGCGCGGCGCCCATCTGCGCCAGCGGGTCGCCGCTGCTGGGGCCGGCAGCGCTGGCGTCGCGCCGGATCATGAGGGCGTTGAACACGTCGCGGCCGATGAAGCGGCGCAGGGCTGACGTGTTCCAGTAGTCCTCGCCGGCCACGGGGCGGGTGAGCGTGCGCAGGTCGGGCGGCAGCGCGGCCCAGAGCAGCACGAAGTCGCCGTGGCTGGTGTGGTTGGCGAAATACACGGTCTGGTTGGCCGTGGGCCCGGTGCGGCTCCACAGGGAGCGCAGGCCGGTGATCAGGCCCGCCCCGGTGACGATGGTCAACCGGGCCAGCGCGGCCAGCAACCGGCGGGGCGCGGAACCCTCGGGCTCCATGGGCGGGAGGGCTTGTGGGCGCGTGGAAGGAGAGGGGTCTGAGTTCACAACAAACCTAGATAAACAGGGAAGCCAGCGCTGCGGCGGTTTGCAGCAGCACGAGAGCCAGATGCCGCTGGAGAAGGTGGCGGGTACCACGCAGGCGGTCGCTCCACGGGCGCTCGGTCAAGGGCTCCGCGCGCAGCCCCAGGCGGGCCAGCGCGCCGTCCAACGCGTGCGGGCTGGGCATGTGCCCATGGCCTATCTGGTGAAACAGGCGCTCGTCCAGCGCCAAGCGGAAACCGAGGTACCGCTCCAGCAGACCACACAGCAGCACCACGCCCCACAGCCCGGCCGCCGCCCATGAAGCGGGTGGCCAGGCCACGCCCACCACCACGGCCAGCAGGCTCAAGCCCAGCGACCACGTGCCCAGGGTGCGCAGGCTGGCGCGCAATAGGGCCGAGAGCGCCAGCGCGTCGGCGCGCTCCTGTTCGCCCAGCGGCGACCGGCTCTGCGGCGGGCTCACAGGCCACCTCCACCGGCCGCGGGTGCCAGGCGCTTCAGGGCGTCCAGCCAACCGGGACCCAGCACCAGCTGGGGCCGGGCCTGGCGCGTGCGGGCTTCGGCCTGGGCCAGATCGGGCGCGCCCTGGTGCAGCAACTGCCAGGCCACCACCGCCGCGGCGCTGCGCGAGAAACCGAGGGCGCAACACACCCACACCGGCCCGCCCTGGCGGGCGCCGCGTTGGGCCTGCACCAGATGCGCCGCGCGCTGCAGGCGGCCCGGGCTGGGCACCACCAGGTCCAGCAGGGGCAGGCAGCGGCTCACCGGCCGGACGGCGGCGTGCAGCGGCAATTCAGCGCACAGGCTCACCAGTGCGGGCTGCCCGGCGGCCAGCCATTCGGCGTGGCGCGGGCGCCGACCCAGCCAGACGCCGGGCACCACCTCCACCCGGGGCGGCAGCTCGCGCGTCCAGGCCCAGGCGTTGAGGGCCGCGGCCCAGAGGTACGGCGCCAGCAGCCAGCGCGCCGACCAGTGCATGCGGCCCGAACGGTCCATGCGGAACCCGCGTGCGCCAAAGCCCAGGTAGTTCAAGGCCACCACGGCCAGCGACGCGGCCGGCCAGGCCAGCCAGAGCGCGACACCGCCCCACCAGAGCCCCAGCGCCAGCACGCCGGCGGCGCCCGCGAAGTACAGCGCGGCCAGCTTCAGCCGCTGCGGCTCGCGGCTCAGTCGCCAAGCCGCTGGCAAGGCCACTTCGCGCTCCAGCGGCCACAGCCACACGCACAGCAAACCGAGCAAGGCACCCGTGGGTATGTCGATGAAGTGGTGCTGGTAGGTGGTGAGCACCGAGGCGCAGATGGCGAAGGTCCACACATGCAGCAGCACCCGCTGCCAGGGGCTGCGCATCAGCGGCCGGTACCAGTCCCACAGGATGACGGCCAGCGCAATGTGCAGCGAAGGGGCCTGGTTGAAGGGCTGGTCAAAACCGCGCAGGGCGGCAAACAGGAAGCCGGCGGCGCCGTGGGCCTCGGGCTGTCCGAAGCTGAAATGCAGCGGCCACGCCACAAAGCAGGCCACGGCGACGAACTGCGCTGTGAGCAGGCGGGCCGCGTGGCGGTCGATGCGGTGCTTGCTGCGGCTCAGGAACAGCGACAGGCCATAGAAGGCGTTGATCGACCAGTAGGGGAAGACCGTCCAGTCCCAGAACGGGATGTGCCGCTCCCAGTTGAACACCACCGTGGGCACCTGCCCTGCGGCCCAGCGCTGCACCGCCCACCAGTTGGCCAGACCATAGGTCAGGTAGAACAGCGGCGCCAGCAGGGCCAGCCAGGCGGCAGAGCGACGCCATGGCCAAGCTGAAGGGCCGGGCCTCATGTCGCCTCGCGCACCGCGAGAGACACCGTGAAGATGCCCCACTCGTCGATGCGCTGGGTGATTTTCCGGAAGCCCGCCGCGGCCACGAGCTGGTCCATCTCCGCCTGCGTGCGGCGGCGCATCACCCAGGCCTGGCCCTGACGGTGGCTGGTGAGCGCGCGCGCGATCATCTCCAGCTGTGGGTGCCAGGGCTGACCGGTATAGACCAGGTAGCCGCCCGGCTCCACCGCGTCGGCCACACCGGCCAGCGAGCGGGCGACCATGGCGTTGTCGGGGAACAGCTCGTACAGGCCCGAGACCGTGGCCAGCGTGGGGCGCGGCGTGGCGCTGGCCACCTGGGCGCGGTCGAAGGCGTCGGCCTTTTCAAAGCGGGCGGTGGCCTGCAGGCCACGCTGCGCGATCAGCGCCTGGCCGTCGCGCACGTTGATGTCGCTGTAGTCGCGCAGCAGCACCGAGGCCACCGGCACCGGACTGCTGGCCACGGCATCGAGCACGTAGCGCCCATGGCCGGCGGCGATGTCCATCAGCCGCACCTCGCGCCCGGCGGCGGCCAAGCGCTGCATGGCCTCGCGCAGCAGTTCTTCGACGTGCAGCTTGCGCTGGCGGATGCCGCGCCAGCCGACGGAGTCCAGGTACGCGCGGTCGATCAGGGCGCCCACCAGCGGCACCCCCTGGGCCTGGTTGCGGTACACGTAGTCCAGCGTGCTGCCGGAGTCGAAGCCGGTGTCATGCCCCAGGCGAACGCCGTCGGACAGCAGGCCGCCCAGCTTGAGCCCGGCGCGCGTGCCGGCCCAGTACAGACCGCGTGGGGACAGGGGAGAGAGCGGTTCGGCGAGCGAGCGCGCCTCGTCGGCCGTGGCGCCGCGCTGGTCGGCTTGCAGCAGGTTGACCGGGGCGGCCGGGGTGTCGAACTGCCTGAGCAGAAAACCGCGCAAGGCCAACAGGGCGCTGGCGCGGTCGCGCTCACCCAGGGTGTCGTGAAAGAAACCCGGCAGCTCCAGTTTCTCTTTCACCGCACTGCCCAGGCGCTCGAAGAACCGGTGCTGCGGCTTGTGGTGCACCACCCAGTCGGCGCCCGAGATGAGCAGCTGCGTGGGAACCACGATGGCCTGTGCGTCGGCCACCACGCGCTCGGCGGCGCGGTACAGATCGAGCAGGATGTTGACCGCGATCGGGCGCGAAATCAGGGGGTCGGCCTCGTAGCTGGCGATGCGCGCGGGATCGTGGGTGAGGAACTTGGCCTTCACGTAACTGTTCACGAAGAACAGCCCACGCAGCTTGTGCATCAGCGCCAGGCCGGCGCGCGCGAACGGCACGTACAGCTTCACCTTGAAGGCGGGCGAAGCCAGCGTCATGCCACGGATGGCGGGGGCGTAGTCGTGCGCCCAGGTGGACACCAGCACCGCGCCCACGCTTTGCGCGATGACGTATTGATCGGTCACGGGCACGCCGTGCTCGGCGGCGATGTGATCGACGAAGGTCTGGACGTCGCGCACCGAGGTGGCGAAGCTCGGGCTGTGGCCGCGTTGGCCCGGCGAGCGGCCGTGGCCGCGTGCGTCCCAGGCGAAGAAGTCGAAATCGGGCAGGTTCAGTTCGTCCACCAGGTGGGCCATGCGCGCGCCGTGCTCGTGCCCCCGGTGGAACAACACCACGGCGCCCCGCCGCTGCGCTGCCGTGGCCGGCCAGTGCCGGTAAAACAGCGAGACCCCGTCGTGGGTGGAAAAGTGGCGCTCTTGCGCCGGTCGCGTGGTGTTCATGAACTCCCTTTTGTTGTGGATGGCAAAGATGCAGCGGCGCGCTCAGCCAAAGCCGAACGAACGCGGCGCACGGTGGTGACAGCAATGAGAAAAGCCAGCGACGGCATCAGCAGCGCCATCCAGCCCGGCATGGGCAGTTCCAGTGCCAGCGCCAGGCCCAGCGCACCAAACACGAAGGCCCGGTCGCTCTTGCCCATGGGGCCGTCGTAGCGGCGGCTGGCGCCCACGGTGGTGCCCAGCGCACCCGCGAACTCGGACAGCCCGGCCAGCACGATCACCAGTCCGACCCAGAACGGGTGGCCCGGCAGCACCAGCGCAAAGGGCAGGTACAGCGCGGCGTCGGACACCACGTCGGTGAGCTCGTTGAGGAAGGCGCCCAGCGGCGTCTGCTGGCCGTGTTCACGCGCCAGCATGCCATCGACCGCGTTGAACGCCATGCGCACGAACATCCACAGCGGAACGAGCGCAAAGGCCTGCGACGATGGCGCCAGGAAGAACAGGCCCAGCCCGAGCGCGACCGAGATCACACAGGCCAGCACCGTGACCTGGTTGGCGGTCACGCCCCAGGCATGCAGGCGCACGACACCCGGCCGAAGCAGGCTCTGAAACGCGGGTTTCAATTGATAGATCGACACACGGACCTCCCCTCGGAAACGCTGACCATCATGCGAGCAAGCCCGCCACCCGCTCCCTGAGCCCCTCCGGCGTCACCGCCTCGGCCCGCACCGGCTCACCCACGTTGAGCCCCACCCGGTTGAACACCCCGCGCCGGAACGGCCGGACCATCGCGACGCGTTCGCCCTGGCGCTCTTCGACGCGACTGAAGAACGAGCCCCAGAGGTTGGTGAGCGCCATGGGAATGACGTTGACCGCCACGCCGTCGGCCTGGGCGCGCTCCAGGATCTTCATGACGCCGGCCTTGAAGGGTTGCAGCGTGCCGTCGCGGGTGATGCCGCCTTCGGGGAAGATGGCCAGCAGATCGCCCTCGCGCAGCACGGCGGCGGCGGCTTCGAACGCGGCCTCGTAGGCGGCCGGGTCTTCTTTCTGCGGTGCGATCGGAATCGCCTTGGCCAGCTTGAACAGCCAGCCCAGCACCGGTACCTTGAAGATGCGGTGGTCCATCAGGAAGCGCATGGGCCGCGGGCTGGCGGCCATGAGCAGCACGGCGTCGACAAAGCTCACGTGGTTGCAGACGATGACGGCCGCGCCCTGGGTGGGGATGTGTTCGTCGCCCGCCACCCGGAAGCGGTAGACGAAGCGCGACGCGATCCAGGCCACGAAGCGCAGCAGGTATTCGGGCACCAGCATGAAGATGTAGAACGCGACCACGGCATTGGCCAGGCCCACCAGCAAAAAGAGCTGCGGGATGCTCACGCCGGCGCCGAGCAGCGAGCCCGCCAGCACGGAGCTGCCGATCATGAACAGCGCGTTGAGGATGTTGTTGGCCGCGATGATGCGGGCGCGGTGCGTGGGCTGGCTGCGCATCTGGATCAGCGCGTACATGGGCACGCTGTAGATGCCGGCGAACAGCGAAAGCAGCGCCAGATCGGCCAGCACGCGCCAGTGCGCGGCCTCGGCCATGAACGGGCCGAGCGCGAGGGCCGCGGTGGACGGCGGCAGGCTGTGGGAGGCGAAATACAGGTCGATGGAGAACACGCTCATGCCGATGGCGCCCAGCGGCACGAGGCCCACCTCGACATGGCGGCGGCTCAGCATTTCGCACAGCAGCGCGCCGATGCCGATGCCGATGGAAAACACCACCAGCAACAGCGAGGCCACCTGCTCGTTGCCGTGCAGCACGTCGCGCGCGAAGCTGGGGAACTGGCTCAGGAACACGGCGCCGAAGAACCACATCCAGCTGATGCCGAGCAGCGAGCGGAACACAACGACGTTCCCGTGTGCCAGCTTGAGGTTGCGCCAGGTTTCGGTGAAGGGGTTCCAGTTGATCCGCAGTTGCGGGTCGGTGGCGGGCGAGACGGGCACGGCCTGGGCCAGTGCGCGGCCGACGATGGCGAGCAGCAGGCAGGCGGCGGCCACGTAGGTCGGGCCCACCAGCGGCATGGCGATCAGCAGGCCGCCGGCCACGTTGCCGAGCAGGATGGCCACAAAGGTGCCCATCTCGACCATGCCGTTGCCGCCGGTCAGCTCGCGTTCGCTCAGGTGCTGCGGCAGGTAGGCGAACTTCACCGGGCCGAACAGCGTGCTGTGCAGGCCCATGAGGAACACGCAGCCCAGCAGCACCGGCACGTTCTGCTGCATGAAGCCCCAGCCGGCCAGCAGCATGATGGCGATTTCGACGTTCTTCACGAAGCGGATCAACACCTCCTTGGGGTACTTGTCGGCGAGCTGGCCGCTGGTGGCCGAGAAGATCAGGTACGGGAAGATGAACAGCGCGCCGATCACCAGGCCCGCCATGGCCGGCGGCAGCCAGCTCACCTGCAACTGGTAGGTGACCAGCACGGTGAAGGCGAACTTGAAGATGTTGTCGTTGCCGGCGCCGAAGAACTGCACCCAGAAGAAGGGGCCGAAGCGGCGCTGGGTGAGCAGGGCGAACTGGCCGCCCTCGTGGGCGCCGGGGCTGGCGTGGCCGGTGGTCGCCGTGGGAAGCGCGGTGGACGTGGTGGCAGGGCTGCTCATGCGGATCTCCTCCAGAGATGTTGTGATCAGGGTTCCGAGGGCGCCGCGCCGCGGCCCGTTGCCCGCGCATTCTGCCGCATGGCCCGCAGCACCGGCCAGGCGGCCAGACCGGCCACCAGGTGCTTGAGGCTGTGACCCGACACCACCTCGCCGGTGGCGTGGAACACGGCTTCGTCGCCCAGCTCCAGCAGCTTGGCCAGCGCGTACAGGCCGATCAGCACACCCAGGCGCACCCCCAGGGCGCCGGCCCGGGGCTGGTGCAGCGCGAGCCAGACCATGAGCGCCATGCCGCCGAACTGCACCACGGCCCAGGGCAGCACGTTGCCGTGGGTGAGCGGCATCGCCGCCGACAGCAGCGCCACCACCAGCGTCAGGCGCATCACACAGGCGGCGGGTTTCTGCCCCACGCGCTCGGCCACCGCCAGCGCCAGCGCGCCGGCGAAGGTGACCGCCATGCCCATGCGGTCGAGCACCAGGCCCTGGGCATCGGGCGCCCAGTGGTACCAGGCCGAGCCGAAACCCGTGAACAACAGACCACCGAAGAACACGGCCAGGGCCAGCCGGGTACCCGGCGCCCAGGGACCACCACGCAGCAGCGCCCACCCGCCCAGCAGGCCCGCGACCGCCAGCGACAGGTTGGTCCAGACGTCCATGAAATTGGGCACGCCCCAGAGGCTTCTGGCGTCCACGAACGGATGGCCGTGGGCATGCAGCGCGGCGTGGCCGTGGGCGTTGAGCGCCAGGCCGCTGTGCGCCAGCCAGGTCGGCCCGGCGATCACGGCCAGCAGCCAGAGCACGAGCAGCGCGGTGCCCACGGTCACCAGCCGCTGCCCGACGGGTGACAAGGGCATGGATCGCGGCACACACAGGGTGGCGGGGCGGGGGGTGACAGACCTGGCGGACAAGGACATAGAGGCACTCCGGTGGCGCAGGGGCCGGGTAAACCAAAGGAACAAGGGGTGAGACCGGGGCGCAGTGTCCGAGCGGCGGACGCGCAAACGGGTCAACTTCCGATACAGTGCACCCACTTCCAACCCAAGGTATCGGTATTCGATACCCGATCCGCACGAGCGACGCGCCGGGCCGCCCGAAACCAGCACGCGCCGCCATGCACAACACGAAGGCATTCCCATGAGCACCACCCAGGACCTGGTCACTGCCCTCAAGAAGGAACTCAAGACCGCGCAGATGACCTACGCCGACCTGGCGCGGGCCATGGGCATGGCGGAATCGAGCGTGAAGCGCATGCTGGCCAAGGGCGACATGTCGCTCTCGCGCGTGGACGAGATCTGCCGCGCGCTGCGGCTGGACTTCGCCGATCTCGCGCGACGCGTGGCCGACGCCCAGCCGCTGCTGCGCGAGATGACGGCCGAGCAGGAGCGCGCCGTGGTGGCCGACAAGAAGCTGCTGCTGGTCGCGATCTGCGTGCTCAGCCAGTGGACGCTGGAGCAGATCACCGCGGCCTACCGGCTCAGCGAGGCCGAGTGCGTGGCCTGTCTGGCGCAGCTGGACCGCATCGGCATCATCGAACTGCGCCCGCTCAACCGCTACCGCCTCAAGCTCGCCAAGACCTTTCGCTGGCGGCCGCACGGCCCGGTGATGAACTACTTTCGCGACCACGCCCTGCTCGACTATTTCGCTGGCGGCTTTGATGGTTCCGGCGAGGGCCTGCTGCTGGTGCACGGCTCGATCAGCCGCGCGCTCGCGCCGATCTTCGTGGAGCGGCTGCAGCGCGTGGCGCAGGACTTTGCGCAGCAGCACCAGACCGACCAGAAGCTGGCCGAGAAGGACCGTGGGGGCTACACGCTGGTGCTGGCGATGCGAGGGTGGGAATTCGAGGCTTTCGGCCGGCTTCGCCGTTGAAAGCTCCCCCCGCGCCGCTTCGCGTCACCCCCCTGAGGGGGGGCGGCACTGGCGGCCCGGCAGAGCCGGTTCCGCGGTGCCCTGGGGTTGGCGCCCCTTCTGGCATGGCGCCCCTGAGCTACCGGGTCACAGGCTCGGCCTGAGCGGATGGATGGCTCCCCACAAACGCGTCGCCCCAAGCGCTGGCATGATGTCGGGCTTGCCCGACAGCGGGCCCACTTCTTTTCCTGCTCCGCACGCCCCCATGAACGCACCCGCCAACGACACGCCCGATCACACCGCTGCGGCCCCCGCTGAAGCCCGCCCCTCCGAGCCCACCGGCGCCGCACCGCGCGGCCAGCGGCCCAATCGTGGCCGCCGCCCGCAACGCCCGGCCGCCGAGCGGCCTTCCGGCCCGGCCCCCGCGCGCCAGCACCCGGTGCTGGACCAGTTGGCCAGCCTGTACCCGGTGCTGTTCGGCGAGGTGCTGCTGCCCCTCAAGCGCGGCATTTTTCAGGACCTGCTGGCCGCACAGCCCGACACCCTGGACAAGGACGGGCTCAAAGCAGCGCTCGCGCTGCACACGCGCTCCACGCGCTACCTGACGGTGGTGGCTTCGGGCCTGCCGCGCCACGACCTCAACGGTCAGGCGGTGGAAGAACTCACGCCCGAGCAGGTGCACCACGCGCTGATCGAGGTGTTTCGCCGCCGCGGCGCGCGCAGCCGCGAAGACCTGCGGCCCAAACTGCGCCAGCGCATCCTGAAAGCGTTTGAGGCCTCCGGGCTGGAACGCGACGAATACGCCGAGCGCGTGCACAGCCGCGACGAGGAAGTGAACCAGCTGACCCGCGACGCGCTGGCCGAAGCCGCCCGCCAGGCCGCGCGCGAAGAGGCCCTGCTGCGCACCTTCGAGGCCAGCGGAAAGACGCTCGCCGAGTTCGCCGACATGTACGGTCTGCACGTGCTGGACGCCAACCGCACGCTGGAGCGCGCCCGGGCCCGCCTGAGCCGGGCCACCACGCCGGCCACCGAGGCCCCCGCCGCAAACACCGACGCCGCCAGCGCCGAACCCGCGACCGAACCCGGCGACCCCTCCCCCGCCCCATGAACCCGGCCCCGCCTGCCGCCACCGCCGAATCGCCCTATGCGTGGGTCCGGCTGGTGGTGTCGCTGGCGCTGATGACGCTGGGCGGCGCGGGCATGTATGCGGTCACGGTGGTGCTGCCGCGCATCCAGGCCGACTTCGACGTGGCGCGCGGCGACGCCTCGCTGCCCTACACGCTGACCATGGTGGGCTTCGGCCTGGGCGGCATCCTCATGGGCCGGTTGTCGGACCGCTTCGGCGTGATGGTGCCGGTGCTGGGCGGCTCGGTGGGTCTGGGCCTGGGTTTCATCGCGGCGGGCGCGGCCCAGAGCCTGTGGCAGTTCAGCCTGGCGCAGGGCCTCCTGATCGGCCTGCTGGGCACCTCGGCCACGTTCGCGCCGCTGGTGGCCGACACCTCGCGCTGGTTCACCCGCCGCCGCGGCATCGCGCTGGCGATCTGCATGAGCGGCAACTACCTGGCCGGCGCCGTCTGGCCACCGGTGATCCAGCACTTCATCGACCACGGCGGCTGGCGCCAGGCCTACACCGGCATCGGCGTGTTCTGCCTGCTGGTGATGTTGCCGCTGGCGCTGGTGCTGCGCCGCCGCCCGCCCGCGCAACCCGGCCCGGAACCCGCAGCCACGGGCGGCCACCACCTCGCCACCGTCCACGGCGAGCGCCCGCTCGGCCTCACGCCCGGCACGCTGCAGGCCCTGCTGTGCGTGGCGGGGGTGTCGTGCTGCGTGGCGATGTCGATGCCGCAGGTGCACATCGTCGCCTACTGCACCGACCTGGGTTTCGGCGCGGCGCGGGGCGCGGAAATGCTCTCGGTGATGCTGGGCATGGGCATCGCCAGCCGGCTGATCTCGGGCTGGATCTCGGACCACATCGGCGGCCTGCGCACCCTGCTGCTGGGCTCGGTGCTGCAGGGCGTGGCGCTGCTGATGTTCCTGCCGTTCGACGGCCTGGTGCCGCTGTACCTGATCTCGGGCCTGTTCGGCCTGTTCCAGGGCGGCATCGTGCCGAGCTATGCGCTGATCGTGCGCGAACATTTCTCGCCCGCCCAGGCCGGCGCGCGCGTGGGCACGGTGCTCATGGCCACGCTGTTTGGCATGGCGCTGGGCGGCTGGATGTCGGGTGCGATCTTCGACCTGACCGGCTCCTACCAGGCGGCGTTCCTCAACGGCATCGCCTTCAACCTGCTCAACATCGGCATCGTGCTGTTCCTGCTCAAGCGGGCCCGTGGCACGGGTGCCGGCCAAGCACGGGCTGGGGTTGTTACGGCCTGAGCGTTTGCCATCCGCGTGACCGCCATGCAGAAACGGTCCAACCCAAGGGCACCGCCGGGCCGGCTTTGCCGGACGGCCAGTGCCGCCCCCTGGAGGGGGTAGCGCGAAGCGCTGCGGGGGTGTCGTCCTAAGCGGGCATGGTGAACACCGTCAGCACGCCGGTGTAGCCGTAGAGCCGGTGGTGCGCGATTTCGCCGCCGGCGAAAAAGCCGACCAGGGGCACGTCGCCCAGGGCCCGGCGCACGATCTGCAGCTCGGCGCTGGGGGCGCCGAAGTGCGGGCCACCCCGGCCGGCGCAGCTCACATACACCGCGCCGGCGATGCGGCGCGCCGGGTGGGGCGCGGTCTCCAGCTCGTGGGCCGCCAGCGCCGTGGCCACCGGCAGGCTGAGTTCTTCGGGTTCGAGTTCCTCGCGGATCTCCGCACACACCCGCGTGAGGTCGGCGCGCGCGGCCTGCGCGTTGCGCTCGCACAGCGCCAGCCGCGTGCCCACGGGGGGCGTGTCGGCAATGGCCATGCCCCGGCGCCCCGGGTCCAGACCGATGATGTGGCGCACCAGGACTTCGGGGCCGAACTGACCGCGCGCCAAGCGCTCGCGCGGGCCGGCGGCGTCGGCCAGCGCGTGCTGCGGCAGGGTCAGGCCCACCAGGGTGGTGCGCAGCCGGTCGATCGCTTCCTGCGGCCGCTCCAGCGTGATGTCCAGGGCACGCAGCAACACGTCCAGTGCCGGCTCATCGTCGAGCGAGAGCACGAGGTTGCCTTCGATGGCGCTGATGCCGCGCTCCCGGTCCACCGGCTGTGCGCCCTGCGTGACGCGCGACACCAGCCCCACGTCGGGCCCGAAGGCCACGCCGCTCAGACCGCCGTGAAACACGCCACTGGCCGCGCCGTGGCCGCGCAGATTGCCCGCGCTGCTGAAGGCGAACTGCACGCTGGCGTCGCGGCTGCCCGCCAGACCACCGAACAGATACCCGCTGGTGGTGCGCTCGGCCACCTCGGCGATCAGCTCGGCCAGCTCGGGGGTGCCGCTGTCGGCGTGCACCAGCGCGGTGTGGGCCACGAAGCCGTCGGCGCCCGGCTCGCGCCCGCTGGCCGAGAGCGGGGCCACGCCGCTGAACACGCGGTACTGGTCGGGGCTGAGGTCGCACAGCATCACGGCCAGCGCGGGTTCGTCGAAGTACTCGACGTTGTTGGCCGACACCCCCACGCCCACCGTGCCGGCCCAGTCGGTCACTTCGGGCAGCTCGGCGCTGAGGTGTTCCAGGATGGCCTGGGCTTCGCTGGCGTAGTGGTCGGTGATGTAGAGCAGCGCCAGCGCGGGCGCTTTGGCGTGGTCGGGCAGCGCCATCTGCGCGCGCAACTGCGCCAGCACCAGGGCGGCGGCCATGCGCCATTGGGGGTGGGTGGCGTGGGCGTAGGGAAAGAGTTTCATGGGGTATGGACCACGCCGCCGGCGCCGGGTTCAGTCCGCCCGATCAGCGTCGGCGTGCGCCGCGCGCGGCCTTGCCGGTGGCGGCTTTTTTGGCCGTCGCTTTCGGGGGCGCCGCCTTCGCCTTCTTCGCGACCGTGCGGGTGGTGGTGGCCTGGGCGGGCGGGGCCGGCTGGAAGCCGGTCATGGGAAAAAACGAGGTGGGCAGCGGCCAGTCGCCCGCCGACAGCGGCTGGACCGGCGCCGAGCGGGCAGCCGGTGCCGCGGCGGCGCGCGTGCGCGCGGGTGCCTTCCTGGCCACGGGCGCGGGGGCCGCTTTGCGGGGAGCCGCTTTCTTCGCCGCCGGCTGGGGCGTGCTCTTGCGCCCTGTCACGGCCCGCGCCGCCGCCTGGCCCAGGCCGCGCGTGACCTTGCCGGCCACGCCGGTGGCGGTCTTGACGGCCTGCTCGGTCAGGCCGCTGGCCACCTGGCGAGTGGTGTCGAGCGCGGTCTGTTTGGCCACGTCTTTCAGCGCGCTGGCCGCGATGGTCTGGAACTGCTGGGACAGGGCGCCCCACCACTGCATGGGGTCCACCACGCCGCCCGCGGGCGCGGCGGCCTGTGCGGCGGCGGCCGGTCGCGCCCGGGTCTTGCGGGGCCGGGCCGCGGGCGCAGGCGCCGGTTCGTGATCTTCCTCGTCCTCGTCGTCGGTGGTTTCGTCGGCACCATCCGCCCCCGCCTCGGCGGGCGGGGGGCTGCCGTAGGTGCGGGGCGGGATTTCGAGACCGGGGAAGGCGGTGTGGGCGGGGGCCGCGGCGGGCGCGCCACCGGTGAAGCCGGCCACGGTGTCGGCGGCCTTGATCTTGAGCGCGTTGGCCACGTCGCCCAGGCTGAAGTTCATGTTCTTCAGTGTGGCCAGGGTCATCTTCTGCACCTCCAGCGCCTGGATGGTGGCCCCCAGCGCCTTGGAATTCTGGTCGAGCCAGAAGTGCACGGCCTTGAGCTCTTCGATGCGTTTTTCCAGGTCCTCCACGTTGAAGGTGGGAGCCACCCAGTTGCCCAGGTTGGGCAACTGCGGAATGCTGTTGCCGATGCCTTGTGCCACGCCCCCGGCGGCCTGGCCGGCGAGGTTCTGCAGGAACTCGAAACCCGGCACGAATTTGCCGAAACCGCTGCCCGATGTGTCGCTCATGAAGGTCTCCTGATGGGTCGTTCCGCGGTGGCTCTCAGCCGTCCACGCCGTAGCGGGGCGCGCGCCGTTCCCGCAAGGATGCCACACCTTCGTGCACGTCGGGGCCCCCAAAACCCATGAATTCCAGGGCCAGCGAGGTGTCGAACGCCGGGCCGGCCTGGCGCAGCCAGTTGTTGAGCGAATACTTGGTCCAGCGGATCGCGGTCTGGCTGCCGCTGGCCAGGCGGTCGGCCACTTCATAGGCCTTGTCGAGCAGGGTTTCGTCGTCCACCGCTAGCGACACCAGGCCAATGCGTTCGGCCTCTTCGCCGCTGATGGGGTCGCACAACATCAGGTAGTACTTGGCCTTGGCCAGGCCACACAGCAGCGGCCAGACGATGGCCGCGTGGTCCCCCGCCGCCACGCCCAGGCGGGTGTGGCCATCGACGATCTTCGCGCTCTTCGCGGCGATGGAGATGTCGGCCAGCAGGCCGGCCACCAGGCCCGCGCCCACGGCCGGGCCGTGCATGGCGCTGACGATGGGCTTGTCGCAATTGATCACGTTGTAGACCAGGTCGCGCGCTTCTTTCCAGACGCGGGTGCGCACCCCGAAGTCGCTCGCCATGTCCTGCACCAGCGCCAGATCGCCGCCGCCCGAAAAACCCAGGCCGCTGCCGCGCAGCACGGCGCAGCGCACGCTGTCGTCGCGCCCCACGTCGCGCCAGATCTCGCTCAGTTCCCAGTGGCCTTCGTGGCCGGCGGTGGGCAGCTTGCCGTTGCCACCCGGGCCGTCGGCGCGCATCTGGATGTCGAGCACCGAGGGCACGCCCTCCACGAGCGGGCCACGACGGGTGATGGCGATGGTCTGGTAGCGGCTGTAGTCCACAGGGGTCATGCTGGTCTCCGTTGCCGGGGTCTGACGCCCCGGGATCTGGGTGGAATGAACGGTCGATTCTGCCCCGTTTGACCGGCCGAACCGGCCCGATTCGCCGGAAATCCGCGCCACGGCATGGCGCTGGGGCGCAGGCCAAAACCGCGGCCCATCAGGTGGGACTTGACGTGCGTCAACGCCCCTGTCACGGTACAGGCGCAGTATGTCTGTCATGGCGCCGTCGCGAGCCATCGCCCGGAGCGCTTCCGAGAACCACGAGGAGAGCTTGCATGAGTCAGAACGTTTCCGACACTTTCGCCAACCAGCTGCGCGAGATGCGCACCGAGTTGCTGGGCCAGCTGCATGCGCAGCGCGGCGGCAGGATCGGCCGCGCCGAGGCGGCCGCGGAGGCCCGCGAGGCCAGCAGCGATGACTGGGCACGGGCCGAGACCGAGCGCGACCTGGCCTTCGGGCTGGAGGAGCGCGAGTCCGCCGAACTGGTGGCCATCGACGAGGCGCTCAAACGCATCGCCGACGGCAGCTACGGTCTGTGCATCGACTGCGGCGTCGCCATCGCCACCGCACGGCTGCACGCTAACCCGACCGCGTTGCGCTGCGTCGCCTGTCAGGAGAAGGCCGAGCAGGCCTGACCCCGACCGCACCGACCCGCGGCCCATTGCTTTCATTTGTTCAGGAGGTTTCCCATGCCCACTTTTCACGCCGTCGTCTGGATGGACCGCCGCGAGGCCCACGTGTTGAAGTTCGATCGTGAGCATGTCGAGTCCGAGAGCATCAAGTCCCGCTCGCACCACAAAGCCACCGGTGGCCACGTGGGCTCGCACCAGCTGATGCACGGTCGCGGCCCCGCGGCCAGTGGCAACCACTCCCCCGAAGGCGGGCACAGCTCGACCGACGAAAACTTCTACCACGAGGTCGCGCAGGCGCTCCAGGGCGTGCGCGAGATTCTGGTCACCGGCCCGGCCCAGGCCAAGGACGAGTTCCGCACCTATTGCCAGCACCACGAAAAGGACATCGCCAGCGCCATCGTCGATGTGGTCTCCGCCGACCACCCCACCGACCGCCAGTTGGTGGCCATGGCGCGCCAGTATTTCCTGAAGCACGACCAGAACGCCGGCGACCCCACGCAGCGCTGAGCCGCGGCGGCGGCGCTGCACATTCACGGGGGGTTTGCTATCCTGCCCGGATGCCGACCCACAGCCCCCAGACCCTCCCCGCCCGAAGCCTGTTCCACCTGGCGTTTCACGTCACCGATCTGGACGAGGCACGCCGCTTCTACGGTGGCGTGCTGGGTTGCGCCGAAGGCCGAAGCACCGACACCTGGGTGGACTTCGACTTCTTCAGCCACCAGATCTCGCTGCACCTGGGCGAGCCCTTCAAGTCCACACGCACGGGCCGCGTGGGCGACCACCTGGTGCCCATGCCGCACTTTGGTCTGGTGCTGTTGCTGCCCGACTGGCGGGCGCTGGCCAAGCGGCTGGAGCGCGCGGGCACGGACTTCGTGCTGCGCCCGCAGGTCCGTTTTGAAGGCCAGCCGGGGGAGCAGTGGACGATGTTCTTCTGCGACCCGTTCGGCAACCCTATCGAGATCAAGGGTTTTGCCTCGCTGGCGCAGGTGTATGCCCAATGATGGCGGCGCGGGTACCGATGCGGTGGGTCGATGAGCGGCCCGTTCGCGGCGCCAGACGTCGCCACACGCGCGTCGGTTGGCCGGTAGCATCGACCCCTTGAACGTCGCTCAAGAGGCGCATACCCAGCGCCCGAGCCTGCATCCCCAAACAGCCCCATTTCCCCACCAAGCCATCATGCGTTCATCCTCTTCCTCCTCCGGTCTTTCGCGACGCACTTTCAGCGGCCTGGTCGCCGGTGCAGCCGTGCTGGGCGCGCCGGCCTTGAGAGCCCAGTCGGGTAACCGCCTGGTGCTGGGCCAGTCGGCCGCGTTCACCGGCGCGGCCGCCCAGCTGGGCATCCAGTTCCACGCCGGTGCCAAGCTGTATTTCGACCAGCTCAATGCCCAGGGGGGCGTGAACCAGACCCAGATCGAGTTGCGCCAGCTCGATGACGGCTACGAGCCCGACCGCTGCGCGGAGAACACGCGCAAGCTGCTGGCCGACGAGGTGTTCGCGTTGTTTGGCTACATCGGCACGCCCACCAGCGTGGTGGCGCTGCCGCTGGCGATCAAGGCCCAGACCCCGTTCTTCGCCCCGTTCACCGGCGCCATGGGGCTGCGCCAGCCGTTCAACCGCATGGCGTTTCACATGCGGGCCTCGTACAACGACGAAACCGCGCTGATCGTGCGCCAGCTCACCCACCTGGGTCTGAAGAAGATCGCGGTGTTCTACCAGAACGATGCGTATGGCAAGGCCGGCCTGAGCGGCGTGAACCTGGCGCTGGAAGCCCAGTCCCTCAAGCCGGTGGCCACGGCCACCGTGGAGCGCAACTCGGTCGACGTGGCCAGCGCGGTGAACACCATCAACGCGGCCCAGCCCGACGCGGTGGTGCAGATCAGCGCCTACGCGTCCTGCGCCGCCTACATCCGCGCCGCGCGCAAGGCGGGCTACGGTGGCAGTTTCTACAACGTGTCGTTCGTGGGCACGCAGGCGCTGGCCGATACCTTGGGCAAAGAAGGCGCCGGCGTGGCGGTCACGCAGGTGGTGCCTTCGCCGTACAGCTCGGCCCGGCCGCTGACGCGCGAGTTTCTGGCGATGATCGCCCAGGGCGGCAACAAGGTACAGCCCAACTTCTCCAGCATGGAAGGCTTCATGGCGGCCAAGCTGTTCACCGAAGGCCTGCGCCGCGGCGGTGCGGGCCGGCCGACCCGCAACAGCCTGATCGAGGGACTGGAGAGCATCCGCGACCTGTCCATGGGCGGGTTCAACGTGTCGTTCGGCCCCGACAACCATGTGGCCTCCAAGTTCGTGGAGCTCTCCATGCTCACCGGCGACGGGCGCATCCGCACCTGAACGCCTGAGCCGCGGTGGGCCGGGGCGGGCCCACCGCGGCACCGGTTGTCAGCGATCCAGCGGCGCGATCTTCTGGTCGATCGCCCCAAAGACGCTCTGGCCGTCCTTGCCCTTCATCTCGATGCGGATGGTGTCGCCGAACTTCATGAATTCGGTGGTCGGCTGGCCGTCCAGAATGGTTTCGATGCAGCGCTTCTCGGCGATGCAGCTGTAGCCCTTGGGCCATTCCTTGCGCCCGTCCACCTCGATCGCCTTGTTGCTCACGGTGCCCGAGCCCACGATGGAGCCGGCGCGCACGTTGCGCGTCTTGCAGATGTGGGCGATCAGCTGCCCGAAGTGGAAGGTCATTTCCGGTCCGGCGTCGCACATGCCGACCTTGCGGCCGTTCCAGGTGGACTGCAACGTGAGGTTGACCCGGCCACCGTCCCAGGCATCGCCCAGCTCGTCGGGCGTGACCGCCACCGGGCTGAAGGCGCTGGCGGGCTTGCTCTGGAAGAAGCCGAAGCCCTTGGCCAGTTCGGCCGGGATCAGGTTGCGCAGCGACACGTCGTTCACCAGCATCAGCAAGCGCACGCCGTCCAGCGCCTGCTCGGGGCTGGCTCCCATGGGCACGTCGCCCGTGACCACGGCGATCTCGGCTTCGAAGTCGATGCCGAAGTCTTCACTGGGCACGACCACGTCGTCGCAAGGGCCAATGAAGTCGTCGCTGCCGCCCTGATACATCAGCGGATCGGTGTAGAACGAGGACGGCACCTCGCTGCTGCGCGCCGCGCGCACCAGCTCCACGTGGTTGATGTAGGCCGAGCCGTCGGCCCACTGGTAGGCCCGCGGCAGCGGCGCCATGCACTGGGCGGGGTCAAACGGGAACGCGTGGCGCGCCTTGCCCTGGTTGAGCGTGACGTACAGGTCGTGCAATTGGGGGGCGTGGAAGTTCCAGTCGTCCAGTGCCTGCTGCAGCTTGTGGGCGATGCCCGTCGCATAATGAGCGGTTGACAGATCGCGTGAAACAACCACCAGTTGTCCGTCGCGTGAGCCGTCTTTGTAAGTGGCGAGTTTCATGCAAGTCTCCTGCTGCGGGTTCTCTGAGATGCCATGATTCTGCCCCCCGGCCAACCGCTCACGCGACCGACCGCCGGGTGGCTCCCCGGGAGCCATCATGCACATGGAATTACGAATAGTGAAATCAGTTAACCTATCCGTAAGAATCGGATTCTAGAGCAAAGTCCCGACGCGCATGCAATGAACCCGGAATTCCCCCCGGAACCCGCCCACGGTCCCACCGTGCAAAACCGAACGCCCACCATGCCCGCTGCCCCCCGCCCCTCCGCCACCGCTGTCGCACCGGCCCGCGCACCGCGGCGCACGGCCCCGCCCGCCACGGAACCGAACGACGATGACGAGCCCTTGCGCGCGGGCATCCAGTCGGTCGAGGTCGGCTTCGAGCTGCTCAACGCGCTCTCCAACGCGCCGGGCTCGCTGATGCTGCGCGACCTGGCTGCAGCGGCCGGCATGAGCGCGGCCAAGGCGCACCGCTACCTCGTGAGCTTCCAACGCATGGGCCTGGTGATGCAGGACCCGGCCACCACCCGCTACGACCTCGGCCCCGCGGCCCTGCGCCTGGGCCTGGCCAGCCTGAGCCGGATCGATGGCGTCAAGCTCGCGCGCGAGCGGGTCGAG
>Ga0209343_10000974_pt1 | contig 39614 bp, 41 predicted proteins | sample RifCSPlowO2_02_FD_184026 | JGI IMG/M metagenome (GOLD analysis project Ga0209343, IMG submission 184026) | Groundwater microbial communities from Rifle, Colorado - Rifle CSP2_plank lowO2_0.2 (SPAdes) (version 2) | ecosystem: Environmental > Aquatic > Deep subsurface > Groundwater | place...
CTGGGCTAAAACGCGGATTATAATAGATGACATGATTATATACGAGGGCGGCACTAACGAACAAATCCCTTACACATTTACAAAGGGAAAACATAAGATAGAAGTTGAATATGTAAATAATTGGCACACAGTTGGTTTTATGGTTAGTATTAAAAACAAAGAGAAAATATTTACAAGCAGTGAAATAAAAAAAGAGCTAAATGAGCACACTTCTAAAAACAGTGAAGTTGTTTTTGTTGGAGCCTATAACAGCAGTAAAAAAGACCAATCTATTACCCTTAAAATCGCTAAGCACGCTAAACCTATAGTTCTTGTTTTAAATTCATATGATTCTGTAGAGTGGATTATACAAAATCCACAAAATGTTAAGATAGAAGCTGTCATTTATTCTGCATATAAATCAGGAGTTGAGGTTAGTGGTGATATATCAAAGTCTATTCCTATATTTGCACACAAAGATAGTATCGGTTCATACAGTATGGAAAAAAAGTGTCAATGCATTAATGGTGGAGCTGTATTTAACTGTGATGGAAGTAACGCTATAGATACTATAAATGCTATTGAAAGCTTTACCGGAAAAAAGATGTTTGGTTTTAGCACTAAATACGGGGCAGATACTCTTATAGTTCCAAATATTATTGTTGATGAAAAAAAGAAAAAAGAGTTAAACGAAGAGTTAGAAAAAATTGAGCTGCAACGCCAAGATTGTCAAAGTAAATCAAACCCAGAATTTGAGAATATCTTTGACAAAAAATAGTGTTTTAAATTATTTACTAACTTCCTAAAACAGTGTTGATAGAGTAACGCATATCTTCATCAAGATTTTCCATACCGCTTAGCATCCATCGTAAATAAGCAGCGTCACTTGTAGCTACTTCTTTTAGGGTTTTGCCTTTGTACTTTCCAAAGTTAAATGATTTTATCAAAATAGGTGTTGCGGTTAAAGAAACCATTTTATCGACCGGATTTTCGCTTGGAAATTGTGCTAAAACAATCTCTTTTAGCTTGCTTAAAAATAGTTTCAACACCAAAACATCACCGATGGCATCATGCGCTTTAACTACAATGTTTAAAGCGTCAGCCTCTTTTTGCTCCTCTTTATATAACTCCATTTTATAGCGAAAATATTGAAGTCTGTGAGCCTCTTCATCAGGAAGAAGATGTTTTGCAACTCTAAGGGTGTCTATAACTCTCATTTGGGTTTTAAAGCCCTCTTTCTCAAGCATAGTTATATCGAATGGGGCATTATGAATAATAAGATAATTTTCATTTGTGTTTAGCTCTTGAAGTCTTTTGTAAGCGCCGCTCTCTTTGCATTTGGGCTTGCCCTCAAGCATGCTTGGCGTAATTCCGTGAACTTCCATGGCACCAAAACCAATAGGAACCTCCGAGCTAAAAAGCTCATTTTGAACCTCAATCTCTTTTTCACCCAGTACCATAAATCCAAGTTGAATAACTCTGTCTGCCTCGCCTGTTCCTGTTGTTTCCGTATCTAAAATAATGTATCGTTTTGCCAAATTTATACCTTTTGTTTTCCGCCTTTGCGGTAGCTTTAGGGGGTTGCAAGGGACACTTGTGTCCATGCCATAAAGAGGGGCTCTGCTCCTATTTATGTGTAATATTAAAAAAGAAAGCAGTCTAACATATATTCGCTTTGAGCGTGCAAATACTCTGGACTCAACTCTATTTTTATTGTATTTTCACCGATTTTATAGCTGCAAAACTGGACAAATTTGAGTTGAATCTTCTCTCCGTTAAACTCAAAATTTCTAATCGCCAGCGGCTCGTTTAACTCTTCTAGCAAATTTTGAATATGCTCAATTGAGTCTTGGCATGGATGGAGGTTTAAAAGTTTAAAAAATATTGGGATTTTTATCTCTAAAGAGAGCTCTTCATCTTGCGTAATATAGGTGTTATATATGCCACGAGCAAGTTTGAGTGCATCGGAACTTAGTGGCTCTACTAGTAAGTTTTGTTTAATAATTGCATCTGAATTCATGACTACTATATTATATTTATAACTATTAAAAGTATATAAAACTTATTGTAATATACTACGCTTAAACATTTTTTGAGGTATTTTTAATGAACAGACTTTTTTTACTAGCTCTTTTTGCTCCCGTCTATTTAGCGGCGTTAAAAATAGAACAGACACCGATAGAGTTTGGCGAGATAAGAGTTGAGCTTACGAAAGAGTACATAAAATCGCACTATAATCTAGATGTAAAAGATATTAAAATTGTTCCTAAAATTATCGTTGTGCATCATACCGCAATAGATGATTACAATAGTTCATTATCCCGCTTTACATCTCAGACTCTGCCAACAGATAGACCTGATATAAATAATGGCGGGGCAGTTAATGTCTCTGCTCACTTCATAGTTGAGCGTGATGGAACCATTCATCAACTTATGCCGCTAGACTTTATGGCAAGACATGTAATAGGGCTAAATTACAGCTCTATCGGGATTGAGAATGTCGGTGGGCAAAACTCCAAAGATAACTTAACTTCAGAGCAACTTGCCTCAAATATTTTTCTTATAAAAGAGCTTAAAAAACAGTTTAAAACCATAGAGTATGTAATTGGTCACTATGAGTACAGATGTTTTGAAGCAGACGAACTTTGGCTTGAGGCTGATAGAAAATATAGAACGCATAAAGATGACCCTTCGGTAAGATTTATGAGTGAGCTTAGAGCAAATTTGAGCGGTTTTAAGGGTGCTCCTTGCACACAAGGGCATAAATGATTAGTTCGCCGCTTTTGTATCTTTTGGCACTTGTATTTTTAGCTTCTTTTGTTAGTTTTATTGAGCAAAAGAGCAAACTAAAAATCTTTAAATTTGTCCCTGCCGTTGTAATGATATATATTTTTAGTATGGTTTTGGCTTCTTTGAATGTGTTTGAACAAAACGAAGATATCAATACGGTTTATGAAAATACAAAAAAATATCTGCTTCCGGCCATGCTTTTTTTGATGCTCTTGCAAGTTGATATTAGAGATTTTTTTAAGCTTGGAAAATCCCTGCTCATCGCGTATTCTCTGGCTATTTTCTCCATTGTCTTTGGCTTTATAGCCGTCTCTTGGGCATTTAGTTTCGATGCCGATATGGCGGGTGCATTTGGTGCATTGTCGGGGAGTTGGACCGGCGGCATGGCAAATATGGTGGCAGTAGGCACGGCGCTGGGTGTTTCACAAGAAGCGTTCGGATATGCGCTTATAGTTGATAGCGTAAACTACACGATTTGGATGATGTTTTTGCTTTTTTTAACCCCGTTTGCGCACTATTTTAACGCTTTTACCGCCTCGCATGAACAGATGGCAAAACTTGAAGCGATAGGATGCGTATCTGCTCTCGGAAAAAAGAGATATCTGCTTTTGATATTTTTGTCTGCTCTAGTTTCTATTGGTGTTAATTTTCTAGCATATAGCGGATTTGAGATATTGAACTACACGACTACTACAGTAATCCTCGCAACAATGCTTGGCATTTTAGGCTCATTTACAAGGCTAAAAACCATAAACGGTTCTAGCTCCGCAGGTTCCGCAATGCTCTATATGCTTATAGCTCTTATCGGTTCAAAAGCACTATTTGAAAACTTCAGCGGAGTCGGGGTTTATGTCTTTGGCGGATTTTGTATCTTGGTTATCCATACACTCATTATGGTTGCGGGCGCAAAGGTGTTTAAACTTGACCTATTTAGCATAGCCGTTGCTTCACTCTCAAACATCGGAGGAGTTGCATCCGCATCAATTTTGGCGGCGACTTACAACAGAGCGCTTGTCGGTGTCGGCGTTTTGATGGCGGTTATGGGCTTTATAATAGGCACTTTTGTCGGTTTGGCTGTTGGAAATGTTTTGATTTGGTTGGCGAAATAGGTTTTTATAATTGACGGCTTTAATAGATATAAAAACTTGCTCATTTGCCAAAATATTTTCTGCAATGTCTGCCATTTCTTGATTATTATTCATAAAATATCTGAGTATGTAGTAGGCAAGAAGTTTATATATTGCAATCTGTCATACAATCAAACCAATATTTTTTTTAATGCTACGATATTTTTTTATAAACTAGAGGAATATCCAATGAAAAATCTTGATTTTATGTATCTGTTAGGATACAATGTTGAAATATGTATTTAGTTAAAGAGACGGGACTTTTTTCTAAATGGCTCTCAAAACTTGGAGATATTCAAGGTAAAGTTTCTATCATCCGTAGAATTGATAGGATTAAACAGGGCAATTTCGGTGATTATAAGAGCTTAGGAGATAATTTGTCGGAGCTAAGAATTACAGTCGGTGCCGGATACAGAGTTTATTATACTCAATACAATAATGAGATAATTATTTTACTTCTTGGTGGAGATAAATCTACGCAAGAAAGTGATATTAAAAGAGCAAAAGCAATGGCTAAGGAGTACAAAAATGAGTAAAAATTTAACAACTTTTGATGTAGCACACTACTTAGATTCTAAAGAGATGATAGCGGAGTATCTCTCACAAGTTTTGAGTGACGGCGACATGAATGAACTTTTAGCAGCAATTGGAAACATCGCAAAAGCAAAAGGAATGACACAGATTGCCAAAGATACAGGGCTCGGTCGTGAGAGTTTATACAAAACTTTTGCAGAAGGCTCCCAACCAAAGTTTGAAACGATTATGAAAGTTCTCAACTCATTTGGTGTAAAGCTTCAGGCAACGGCGTAAAATATGTTGGCACACCAAGGGCATTTGTCATTTCGTTCAGGCACTTGTGGAAATAATGCAACTGTTTTTGTGATAGGCATTTCACCTCGGGAGAGGGTGGAACGAGAAAAAGAACTTTTAAATGAGTTTTTAAACACTCCTTATTATAAACATATTGGGTATTTGATTTGATTGTGAGACGGAGTAAGTTGATAAGCAAATGAAAAGAAAAAAGTCGCCTTTATGGATGTAAACCAAGAGAAAAAAGTGAGCTACAAAGCGTACTGAGGCTTGGAAAACTTGGCAAAAGATGTCTGTGTCGCAGTTAACAATCCTGTATTTAAAGTCGTAGGCGAAGCCGCTGAAGTAGGTATATTTCGAGGTTTTTTATTTCTACATGTAGAAACAAGGTTACTATGTATTTTGATATAATAACTTAATTTAAAATATTTAGTTTTGTTAAGGAAAATAGGTGAATAAGATATGGAAACTTGCAAATAGTAATTTAGGTGTTGGAATTATAATTTTATTAATTACTACTTTTGGACTTGCTGCTATTTTTGACATAGTATGGCAGTGGATAAAAATTGCTTTTAATGCTGTAGTTGGTTTTTTTATTAATATATTTACTTATGAAGTCGCTGTATGGATAGTGCTTTTAGTTATTGCAGTTATTATAGGTGCTTTAGTTTTGTATGTTAAGTTGCAAGAAGATATAGAAGATATAACAGAGCTTGAAAAGCAAATAATTAAGATTTATGATAATAACAATAATTTTGGTAGAAGCTTCGATATTATACAAATTGCAAGAATGCTTAATAGCAATGATATGCTAAGTGTTGAGCAAGCAATTTTAAATTTAGCACATACAACAAAACATTTACAAAGGCATGATAGTTTTATGTCAGATACAAATACAATGTTTACATTAAGTGGCAAAGGGCGTAATTATATATTGCAAAATTTTAGACAATAAGAGCAGTAAAAAATAACGCTCTCCAAATCTCAAGAATTATTCCGTTTTAACCAACACCCCGAAGATTGAATCTCCACTTTTTTCACCTTTTACAGCTCTAACTTTTTCAAAAAAAGTAAAACTATATTGCAATTAGGTAAAGTAAATATGTGAAATCATGCCAAAACCTCAAAGGATAGAGCAGAAGTGTTTTTTAAGAAGAAGATGATTTTAAAAAATTTCTTGAAATCGTACAAAAAGCGAGTGAAGAGTATAGATTTGTAAGAGTGGGTGAAATTCTGACCAACATCTTTTGAGCTGAATTTTTATCGTATTTTTGTAACTATTTTATGATATCATTTTATTATGAGCAAAAAAGATAAATTACTTGAGAGATTTTTAAAAATACCGCCAAACAAAGATTTGACATTTGATGAACTTCAAACTTTGCTTTTGGGTTTTGGTTATGAAAAGATAGAGGGTAGCGGTTCTGCCGTAAAGTTTTACAACAAAGAAAAAGATAGTCTCATAAACTTACACAAACCGCATCCAAGCAATATTTTAAAAATCTATCTTGTTAAGCAGATACAAATCAAGTTAAAGGAGATACTGTAATGGCAAACAAAATCGAATATAAAGGTTATATCGGTTCAATAGAATACTCTAGTGAAGATAAACTCTTTTTTGGAAAAATAGAGCTTATAGATGATTTAGTAACTTTTGAAGCAGATAGTGCAAGTGAGCTTGAAACTAACTTTGCAAACGCAGTTGATGAGTACCTGCAAACCTGTAAAGAGTTAGGCAGAAAACCGCAAAAGACATACAAAGGTGTATTTAATGTTAGAATAGACCCTAAGTTGCATCAAAAAATCCATCAAGAAGCACTAAAAGCCGGAATGTCTCTTAATGCTTTTGTTCAAAATATGTTGAAGTCAAAAGTAACAGCAGGTTGATAAAATAATCAAAGCATTTTTTGTAGGATATTTTATTACGATATATGACAAGTTGAACAGTTATAACAAAATCGGATAACAAGATGAAAATAACAAAAATAAAAACCCAAGTAAAACATATAGAACTCAAAACACCGTTTAAAACCGCTCTTAGAACTGCAACGCATGTAGAGTTTGTAAGAGTGTGTGTAATTGACGAGAACGGCTTTATCGGGGTTGGCGAAGCACCTGCTACAAAGGCTATAACGGGTGAGGATATAGAGATAATTTTAAACTCCATTGAGAGTGTAAGAGAGCAGTTTTTAAACCTTACATGTAAAGAAGCCCTTGAACTTCTGCACTTTACATGTAAGATAGGTTCAGGTGCAAAAGCGGCTCTTGATATGGCGTTTGTACATCTGCTCTCTCAAGAAGCAAAGAAACCGCTTTATGGTTACTTTGGCGCAACTGAGTTGACACCGTTAAAAACAGATGTGACCATTAGTTTAAATGAGGCTGCCGTGATGTTAAGTGATGCCAAAAAAGCATATGACAACGCAATGACAATCTTAAAAGTAAAAGTCGGCAAAGATATTTTACATGCTATAGAAGTGGTAAAGAAAATATCCAAAGAACTGCCGCAATCTGAGATTTTAGTCGATGCAAATCAGGCTTGGAGTTTGGAAGATTCGCTGCTCTTTATCCGAAATATGAAAGATGTGAAAATTGAGCTTATTGAGCAGCCTGTTATTGCCTCTGATTTGGAGGGTTTAAAAAAGATTACACAACTCTCACACATTCCTATTTTAGCGGATGAAGCGGCATTTGGACTCGCAGACGTTAAAAAAGTCGTTGAATCACAAAGTGCGAACATGATAAACATAAAATTTATGAAGTGCGGCGGGGTTACAAAAGCGATAGAGATTTTAGAGTATGCGCGAGAAAAAAAAGTTACATGTATGCTCGGTTCGATGCTGGAGGGTCCATACTCCATAAATATGGCGCTGCATCTGGCACTGGCTTACAGGGATGTTATACGCTATATAGATTTGGACAGCCCTCTGCTTTACAAAGAGCCATCCGACGAGCTTGATTTTGAGTTTAGCGGCTGTGAGATTAACCTCTATGCTTATTAAGTACAGAGGTTTAAAAATCAGCTCTATTTGTTTTCTAAATTATCTTGCTTAGTAAATTTGAGATAGAGCAACGGCAGTACGATTAGAGTTAAAATCGTTGAACTAATCAAGCCGTTTATAACAACAATCGCAAGCGGTTTTTGAATCTCTGATCCCGGTCCTGTAGCAAAAAGTAGCGGTAGTAATCCAAATGCGGCGATGGTTGCCGTCATAAGAACAGGACGAAACCGTTTTATCGTACCCTCACGCACGGCATCTATGACTTTATAGCCGTTTTGCACAAGATAGTTGAAGTAGTTAACAAGTACCACTCCGTTTAGCACAGCGATGCCAAGAAGAGCTATAAATCCGACTGATGCGGGAACGGAGAGGTATTCGCCGCTGATATAAAGTCCTGCAAAACCTCCGATAAGAGCTAATGGTATATTGATTAGAACCAGCAATGCTTGTGTTATGGAGTTAAATGAGACAAAAAGCAGGATAAAGATTAAAAAAAGTGCAATCGGCACGATTATCATCAGTTTTTTGGCTGCTCTTTGTTGGTTTTCAAACTCTCCGCCGTAAGTCACATAGTAGCCGGCAGGCATTTGAACTTTTTGCTCGATTTGTGCTTTTGCATCTTCGACAAAACCTACTAGATCTCTTCCTTGCACATTACTTTGTACAACGGTTTTACGGTATCCGTTCTCATGCTCAATCTGTACCGGTCCAGTTGTTTTTTTAAATGTTATTAAGTTGGCTAAAGAGATGCTTGTGCCGTCTTTTAAGACATAGTAAAGTGATTCTAATGCACTTAGGGAGTTATGCATAATATCTTCGCCCTTTACCATCAATTTAATGCGACGCATACCCTCTTGAACGATGCCTACTTGCACACCAGTAACCATTGTTTTCATAAAAGTAGCAATTTCACGCTCGTTTAATCCATAATAACCTAAAGCCTGTTGGTTGAAGCTAAGCTCAAAGTATTCGATTCCTTCGTTGCTTTTTTTATAGACATCGCTGCTTCCTTTAACCTGTTCTAAAACTGTTTTTATTTCAGAGGCTACTCTCTCAAGCTCATCATGGTTATCTCCAAAGATATCGATAGCTAAATCGCCTCGTACCCCTGTTAGCATCTCTGACACGCGCATCTCAATTGGTTGTGTAAAGACATATTCAACACCGACCATGTCATCAAGAGACTCTCTTATCTGGTTTTTTAGCCACTCTTTTGATTGCACTCGCCACTCTTTCATGGGTTTTAGTATAAAAAAGGTATCTGTATCGTTGAGACTCATGGGATCTAGTCCAAGCTCATCCGTACCGGTTCTTGCGATAATAGATGCAATTTCTGGTACATCTGACATAAGTTTTGTTTGGATTTTTTTGTTTAGTTCAATGCTCTCTTCAAGGGAGATGGAGGGCAGGGATTCTATCATTGCGATTAAAGTTCCCTCATCCATCGTAGGCATAAAGGCTTTTCCCGTTTTTGAAGCAAGATATAGCGAGCCTCCAAAGAGAAGAAGTACCGTTACAAACACAGTTGAGGAGTGTTTTATAGCAAGATTAAGAGATGGTCTAAAGCCTTTTAAAAGGGTTCTTATAAGCCAAGATTCTTTGTCTTCACGAATTTTTAAGATAAATGAGCTCAATACCGGAATGAGTGTAAGAGAGAGGATTAAGGAACTAAATAGTGCAAATACAATACTTAGCGCTACAGGCTTGAAGAGTTTTCCTTCAAGTCCTTCAAGTGTTAACAAAGGCATAAATACGATGATGATAATAAGCACTCCCGTAACTATTGAGGGTGCCATCTCAACGGCAGCATTGTATATAATATGTATTTTATTCTCGTTTTTTCGCTTTGGATTTCCAAGCTCTGCTGTTATATGTTCAACCATAACAACGGCGGAATCTACCAATATACCAACGGCAATGGCAAGACCGCCCAAGCTCATCAGGTTCGCGCTTAATCCGAAGTAATTCATAGCAATAAAGCTCATCAGCAGTGCAAAAGGTAAAATAAGTGCGACGCTAAGTGCAGAAGCAAAATTTCCAAGAAGAAGTAAAAGCACTATGACAATCAATATAACAGCTTCAAACAGTGAGCTTTTGACGGTATCGGTTGCTAAATCAACTAGTGTGGAACGGTCATAAAAAACATCTATTTTCGTCTCTTTAGGAAGCATAGACTCTATCTCTTTAAGACTCTCATTTACCTCTTGAAGTACTTTTTTGGTATTTGCCCCTTTAAGCCCAAGTACAATACCCTGAACTGTTTCTCCTTGTCCATTTTTTGTAGAAAAGCCCGCCCTTGTCAGGTATCCTATTTTGACATCTGCCAAATCGCCAATTGTGATTACTTTGCCGCCGACTAAAGCAACGCTTAGGTTTTTAATATCAAACATATCGTTGATACGCCCGACACTGCGTACAAGAACACTGTTTACTCCCTGTGTAACGCGTCCTGCACCGTCATTTATGTTACTATTTTCGAGTGTTGCTATAAGCTGTTCAAGGCTTATACCGTAGCTCCTCATCGCTTCAAGTTTAGGAGTGACTTCATAAGTTTTTACTTTGCCTCCAAGTGCATTAACCTCTGCAACTCCGCTGATAGAACGAATTTTTGGCGCAATTACCCAATCAAGCAAAGAGCGTTTTTCGCTCAAATCAAGCGTTTTTGACTCAATAGTAAACATCAAAATTTCACTCAAAGGTGTACTGATGGGTGCCAATCCTCCCTCTAGGTTTGCAGGTAGTTCATCTGCTATGTCATTTAGCCTTTCATTTACTTGTTGTCTTGCCCAATATATATCAGTTCCCTCTTCAAAGTCGATGGCAATATCGCAAATACCGTATTTGATGGTTGAACGCATCATGGTTTGATGAGGAATACCAAGCATTCCCATCTCGATAGGAATAACAATTTGTGACTCGACTTCATCGGGCGTCATGCCGCTTGATTTCATAATAATCTTTACCTGTATGGGAGAGATATCAGGAAAAGCATCAACCGGAAGATTATTGTATGACTTAACGCCAAATCCTAAAATAACAATAGCAACCAGTGAAATAAAAAGTCTTTGCGTGAGTGAAAAAGAGATTAATCCTTTCATCATTCTTTACCTTGAATGAGCATATTTTGCAATATGCTTGTTCCGCCAATTGCGATAGGTTTTTTTAGCTCTGCGTTATATTCAAGGTAGCACATTTGACGATTCTCGGCAATTACATCTACTTTTAGAGTACGATATGTTTGAGCCTCTTTTATAAAAACTACCGTATTTTGACCATCTTGTACGATTGCCTTTTTGTTGATTAGAAGGGCTTTTCTTTGAATGCTAAGCGTGGCTTTTGTTTTTAATCCCACTAGCAGATCTGCTTCTTTTGGAAGTGAAAAACGAACATATCTTGTTTGATTTGTTGGGTTAAGCAATGGAGAAAGAAGCAATACTTTTGATTTTATCTCTTTGCCTGCAATGGTTATGATTACCTCTTTTGATGACTTAAGTTTATCTGCGATTGCTTGAGGAAGATCGCTCTCTATCCAATCCTCTCCATCTATTTTAATTGTAAAAAGAGCACTAGAAGATGAGATGTTTTTTCCGACTTCAATGTCTGTTTGTACAATTACTCCTTTAACAGCAGAACGAAGTTCTATTTTTGGGAAAATAGTAAGGTCTTTAAAGAGTATTTTTATCATCTCATCGCTAGTGCCGTAAGATTTAAGAACAGTCTCGGATGCTAAGAGCTTTATCTTATCTGTTTTAACCTCTGCGTCTGCTATAAGGCACTCTTTTTGAGCGATAATTCCCTCTTTGCAAAGTTTTGATTTTCGACTTGCTTCATTTTCGCTACGAGATAGTTCTACCCAAGTGGCAATAGCCTCTTTTTGAGCTTCTATCCACTGTGGTGAGTTTAAAAGCCCGAGAACTTCTCCCTTGTTTACGCTCTCAAAGTTTGCTTTATTGAGTTGTATAACTTGAGCTTCGTAAGGTACTGAAATAGTGTGGAGAAGTTTTGGCGGAGTCGTAACTCTCATCATATACTCATCAAGAGGCACATGCGTAACCTCTTGTGCTAGAGCAGTTTGAATCTGCCAATTTTTTTCTTCTTGCGGTGTTAATGTGACATTTGCCACAAGTGATATGCTTAACATCATTTGTAAAATAATAGTTTTTTTCATAATTATTCCTTAATTTGTAAAATGCCATATAATTTAAATAGCGTTTCATAATATTTTTTGTAGTGTGCGGTAAGTTCTTCTTTTAGTTTCCATAACTCTCGCTGGCTTAGCAGATACTCAATTGCCGAATCCTCACCCAAAACATAGCCACTCTCAACGAGAGGCATCAGCTCATTTTCATACTTTGCCAATATAGTTTTTTGTGCATCTATGGTCTCAAAACTTTGTAGCAACTCTTTATTTAAAGCTTCTGCGTTAGATGCTTTTTGCAGTTTAAGTCCCTCTTTTTCATGCATGAGAGAGCTTTTTTTATGTATAAGCATTGCACGACTCTCTTCATTAAATGAGCTGGTGAAGTTAAGTGGAACGGACAAGCCGACTACAAATCTATCTATATCAATCTCTTTTTGATAAGAGGCACTAAGCGTAAACGAGTCGAACTGTGAATTGTAGCGATCAAAATCACTTTGAAGAGCTTGAACTTTTTTATTTAACAACTCTTCTTTTAAAGATTCCCCTTGATTATTAAAGAGAATTTCTTTTGCGACTTCTTGGACATCCTGACAGTAAAGTTGCTTATCGCTAAATAGCGGCAAAAGAACATAAGATTGTAAAGTGGCACGAGAAATTGCTACTTCACTCTCATAGCGTTTTTGTTCATTTTTGAGACGATCTAACTCGATTTGAAGTTGTAAAAGCTCTTTTTTAGAGATCTCCCCATATTTATATGCCTTCTCTTTCTTTGTATAGAGTTGCTCAAAAGCAGTAAAAGAACTCCTGTATCGCTCAAGGCTCTCTTGATTAAGACAATTTATATGGTAAAGAAAACGAACTTCATTTTGCAAAAGCATAAAATCATGTCTTAGGCTTAAAATCTCGGCTTCACCCTGATATAAGGCTGATTTAACGATACTGTTTTTGACATTGGGGTTCATAAAATTTTGTTCAAGTCCAATGCTGTATTCATATCCTGAAGTCTCTATTTGTGGCTTCGCATAGGTTCCATCTGCTAAAAGTTTAGTTGCTTCTCTTGATGAGAGAGCTCTGTTTTGCGAACTGTTTGCATGCTCTAAGGATTGGATAGATCTTGCTAAAGGGTGCTCGTCTTTGAGCTTTTGCAAAATTTCATTTAAACTAACTGTTGATGCATGTAGAAATAGAGCACATGCAATCAGAAAAAATATGGATTTCACTTAGGCTCCTTTTCTATAAGAGTACCATCAAGAGCATTGATGATAAGCGTATATTGTTCGGTAGACGCTTTGTAGATTAAATATTTGCCGCGAGTGGTTAATTTTAGATTTATATTCTCCTCCTGCGTCAACTCTTTGATGATAAATTTAGCCTCTTTCTCATCTATTTTATGCAGTTTATGCATTCTAGTTTTTTGATGATTATTGAGTTTAAACAGCTGCTTGTTTGCATTGCTAAAATAGAGAGAATCATAGACGCTCATTGCCTCGCCGGAAGCAAAAATAATAAACGGCATGATTAATAGTATAAAAGTTTTCATAATTACCTTTTTTTTGTGCATAGATATATGCTTATATGTTTTAAATTTATAGGTTGTGATTAAAAGGTGATTATGCGATAGGAGGTTTAAAAAAGTTAAAGTAGTCTAATGAAAAAAATATTTCATTATATGCGAAAAGGTCGTTTCTTCTTTGGATAATTGGAATGTAAGCTGATTTTTCAAAAAAAAGATATGCCGAGTGGTAATCTATATGAATCTTGCATGATTTATCTATTGTTGCATTTGAAGCCACAGACGACACTTCGCTAATGAAAGTATTTTCAGAGTAGTGGTTGTCGTCCAAGAGTGCAAAAGTATAATCATGCACTATTGAGAAGCTTATTGCAAATAACAGTAGCAGCGAGCATATTTTTTTTAAATTCATGTCGCCATTGTACTAAAAAACGGTTAATGTTGTATCTTTATTGCTGCTCTTGTTAAAACGAAAAACTCTCTTTTTTAAACACTTTAAACTCTGTTGCTACTTTTTCATTTTGAAGTTCAAGAGATTCAAGGGCTTTTGGATTTACTAAAAACCATCCCAAGATTACATCAACCTTGTCGCCCTTTTGAAGTTTAAACTCCCTTTTTACTGCCCTTTTCTCATTTGCCTGTATCATGGTGTCTTTTATGACGCTATCAGCCATCCAAGGCATCGCCGGTTCGCCGTCTTTTCCTATCACTCTTACAAAAATCTCTTTTTCAAGCTCTGTGGTTTTGGCGTCTCTGCTTACGCTTATCTTTAAAACAGCCATGCGTGCCGGGTGAAGAAGAAGTGCATGCGAACTTCTGTTGTCAATATTTACTATAAAATTATCTATATTTCTTGTAATTGAAATATTTACATATTTGCTTAACATGTCAGAGTTTTTATGTGCCCCCGCAAAACCGTGAAAAGCGTGGGTTTTTGTCTCAATAATAGATGAAAAACTGCCCTCTACTTTTGGCATGTGGCAGCTTACGCAATTTGCTTCGTTCATCTCGCTGTTTACATTTGTCGAGCAGAGGTTCAGACCGGCTTTGTTCACGTTGTGCGAGTGGCATCCGACACAAATATTTCCATTTTTGAAATTTTTATTTTCATCTGTTTTAATCTTGTGATATGGAGAATCAAGAGAACTTCTTCCGGCGCCATAGTACTCTTTTGGGGTTTTACTTATAATATTTGTGTTGCTCTGCTTATGCTCCTCTATTTTTTCGATACGGTGGCAATATGCGCAGCTGATTGCCTCTTGATGGGTAGCATTCGCGGCGTCAGGCATTGCTTTTTCACCCGGCTTTAGCATCTTGTCTAGGTTGTCTGCGGTCGGAGTATGGCACTTTCCGCAACTGTACTGTTCCGTCTTTGTCATGACTACCTGTTTGTTCCAAACTGCTTTATGGATAACATCTTTATCTACGGTTGCATTTGCGTGCATTGAGCCGTAAAACTCATCATATATCTGAGTGTGGCATTTTTGGCACTCTTTGCTCGGTGCAAATTCGTGAGCTGAATCGTTGGCAAAAATAGAGATGCCAAGAAGCAAAATAAGAGAGATTGTTTTCATAATATATCCTCCTGGGATTAATAATTTTTAAAATAAATTAATTTCAGATTATACACGCATTTTAAACTATTTTATTCGGAGATTTTGCAATATACTTAAGCCATATAAAGCCAAATAGACCTGCAAACAAAGAGGCTGTTAAAATTCCTATTTTTGCCTGAAATATAAGCTCGCTGTTTCCTGCAAATGCCAACTCCGCAATAAAAATAGACATAGTAAATCCGATACCGCCAAGAAATGCGACGCCAAATATTTGGCTCATAGTACTATTTTCAGGAAGTTTTGCAATACCTATTTTGATGGCAAGCCAAGATACCCCCGCAATTCCAAGAACCTTTCCAAAAACAAGTCCTGCCATAACTCCAAGAGAGATAGGCTGAACCAGAGTATCGCAAGCGGAAGAGAAGTCGATAGATACTCCCGCATTAGCGAGTGCAAAAAGAGGAATTATCACTAAACTGACAGGGAGATGAAGCGAGTGTTCAAGTCTTGATGCAGGCGAGCTAAGAGCGTCTATTTTATCTTTTAGGTTTTGGAGTATCGCTTTTTGCTTCTCATGCATCATGTTGTCGGTAGCTACCGGATAGTTGTCATACTCGTTAAGTCTGCATATTGTATAGGCCGTGAAATCAACAGGAGAGTATTTTGGCTTTGAAGGGATTGCCATAGCCGCAATTACACCTGCTATTGTCGCGTGTATGCCAGATTCTAGCATAAATAACCACATAATAAATCCGACTATAAAGTATGGCAAAATCGCATGTATTCCAAATCTGTTAAATGAGACTAAGACCAAAAAAGAGACGAATGCCAATCCAAGAGGAAGAGTGTTTATCTGCTCGGTATAAAAAAGAGCTATAACCACAACGGCTCCAAGGTCATCAACAATTGCTAGAGCTACCAAAAAGGTAACTAGCGATGTCGAGACTCTGTTGCCAAGAAGAACTAACGCACTAACGGCAAAAGCTATGTCTGTTGCCATTGGGATTCCCCAGCCCTCTGCTCCCTCTCCGCCAGAGTTGATACTAAAGTATATAAGTGCAGGCAGGACCATGCCTCCAAAAGCAGCTAGTATCGGCAATATGGCAACTTTTATATTTGAAAGCTCTCCCACCAAAATCTCTCTTTTTATCTCAAGCCCGATTATAAAGAAAAAAACAGCCATCAGTCCATCGTTTATCCAGTGGTGAATGCTCTTTGATACGCCAAACTCACCCACAAAAACATCTATTTTTGTATGAAAAATATGCAGATATGTCTCTGCAAACGGAGAATTTGCGAGAAGTAACGCAACAACAGTCATAAACATCAAAATCAATCCGGTCGTTGTTTGAGCATGAATAAACTGTTCAAAAGGAGTAGCTATCCTCTCAAACGCTTTCTCCCACGGCGCATATATTTTCATAAAAAATCCTTTAATTTGATTTTTCATTATAGCAAATGAGTGTAACCAATGATATAATCAGCTTATGAATTTAAAAGAATTAGAAGATAAAACTATATTGCTTTTTGGCAAGAGCCGTGCTTTTAGCAGTGATGAATTTGCTTCACAGATGAGGTTTCATAAAATCAATCTGGCGAGTGAATTTGATGATAGCGTTGCTTTGGTTATTGAGGGCAAAATGATGACTCCTTACGAGCAAAAAGCAAGTAATGAGCTGTATGAAAAGAAATATCAGGGGCTGGAGTTTGTCTCCATAGATGTTTTGGAAAAAGAGTTGGCAAAGCACATAGATGCGGACACTCTTTTGATGAGCCTAAAACTTAGCCACGACAAAGAGAGACTGAAAAGTTTTTTACAAAACTCTACAATAAGCGATGAACTTTTTTTCAAGCTTTTGAAGATGTACTCGTACAGAGGGGAAGATTTTTTTGAAAATGACGACAACCGTGATGTCAGTGCTGCTTTTATTTTGAGATTTTACGAAAATATTGAGCGAAATCATAATGTTCAGTATGCAACAACGGGGTTTATGCATCTTGTTTCGCAGACAAAAAGTACGCAACTCTTAAAAGCTATCTCACAGCTTGAGCCAATAAAACAGAATCCTAAAATAGAGTTTGCAATTGCTATGAGTATTTGGTGCGATGATGCGATGCAGGAGTCGTTTTTCAAAACCAACAATCCCGGTGTGTTAGAAGCGCTCTCACAAAACAAAAATTTAAAACCGTCTCTTATAAAAGAGTTTTTAAAAGATGAAAAACTGGGGAGAAATGTAGCTAAAAATATAAAATTAACAGATGAGCTTTTTGAACTTTTTAAAACAAATAAAATAGGATTGGCACTGAATGAGAGTTTGACTCTTAGGATGCAAGAGGAGCTGCTAAGTTATGATGATGAAAAAATCTCTTATGCTTTGGCGCTTAATAACAGTATTGATGAAAAGATTTTAAATCTACTCTTAGAGAGTACAAATGAAGAGATTAGGTCGGCTATATATGAAAACAAAACAACACCGGTGGCTATACTTGAAAAAGCGTATAAAAACAATGAGTATCTTCAAGAGATAGCAAAAAATGAGAACACTCCGGTAGAAATTTTGTATCAACTGCAACTGGACTCCAGATATGCCCGTTCTGTTATGGAAAATCCGGCATTTGGCAAATATATTCAACAAGAAAACATAGGATGGCAAATGTGAGAGCGACAGATTTAATAGTGACAATAACCTCTTTGGTGGAACAGAGGGTCCCGACATTTTTATGGGGCGCACCGGGGATTGGAAAATCATCTATTGTAAAGCAGATTGCGCAGGATAAGGGAGTAGGGTTTATTGATTTAAGGCTCGCTCTTATGGACCCGACAGATTTAAAGGGAATCCCGTTTTACGACAAAGAGTCTCACACCGCTCTTTGGGCGCCTCCCGCTTTTTTACCTCGTCATGGAGAGGGAATACTCTTTTTAGATGAGCTAAACTCCGCTCCTCCGAGTGTTCAAGCTTCCGCATATCAGCTTATACTTGACAGAAAAGTAGGCGAGTATGAGTTGCCTAGCGGCTGGGCGATAGTAGCTGCGGGAAACCGTGAGGGAGACAGAGGCGTGACTTACCGCATGCCAAGCCCTTTGGCAAACAGATTTGTTCACTTTGAGATGGAAGTCGATGTTGAAGATTGGCGCTTGTGGGCGTATAAAAAAGGGCTTGATGAGAGGGTTGTCTCATACATTTCATATAGAAGTGAGCACTTGTTCACTTTTGATGCAAAGAGCGATGCAAAAAGCTTTGCAACCCCAAGAAGCTGGGAGTATGTTGACAAAATACTAAAGAGTACGATCACCAAAGAACTGCTTTTAGATACTCTTAGCGGAGCTATCGGGCGAGAGGTCGGGGTCTCTTTTTTGAGCTTTGCCAAAGTTATGAACCGTCTTCCTGATATAGAAAATATATTAAAAACCGGAAATGGCGAATATAGCGATGAGGTTGATGTTCTTTATGCTCTAAGCACGGGAGTAGTGAGTGCGTATCTTAAGGATAAAAACGAAGAAAAATTAGAAAATATTTTAAGATACACTCTTGGGCTAAAGAGCGAATTTGCTGTTATGATAGTCCAAGATTTGCAAAGAAACGGCGTGAGAATGGAGCACTCGGAGGTATTTAGGGAGTGGGTTAAGAAGTTTGCATATCTTCTTGGATAGCAGATGTCATTAGAGCAAAAAATCTCTCAGGCAAAAGCCAAACTTTTAGTAGACTATCCGCTCTTTGGAACAATCGCTTCAAAGTTAGAGCTGGTTAAAAATGATGACATACAGAGTTTTAAGAGCAACGGTATAAAGCTTGAGTACAACAGCGACTTTTTAGAGAGGCTTACAATTGCAGAGATGGAGTTTATTTTTGCAAACGGTGCAATGCACGCTTCTCTCGCTCATGAAGCAAGAAAAAACGGAAGAAGCGGCTGGCTCTGGCAGTTAGCGACTGACTATGCAATAAACGACATGTTGGTTGAAAACAACCTTGAGTGTCCCGCTGAAGCCCACTACTCAAAGCGTTTTAGCGGTCTTTATGCCGAAGAGATTTACGCACAGCTTAAAGATGATATTTTGCGTGACGAGCTTGAGTATGAGGCTGATGATATTGACGATGTGCAAAACCAAAACTCTCCGCAAGAAGAGCTTCAAGAGGAACAGCTTTTTGACGAGTTTGCAAAAGCAGTTTTTGAAGAGGAGATGAGAAGCGGTGAAGTTCCAAGCTCTATGGAGAGATTTTTTAAAATTACATGTAATGGCAAAATAAACTGGAGAGATGAGCTAAAAGCGGCTTTAGAGCGGTTCCACAAAGATGATTATACGCTTCTTCCTCCAAGCAAAAAATTTCTGCACTTGGGCATCTATCTGCCATCTTGTATTAGCCAAAGATTCAAGCTTGTGGTAGCGGTTGACAGTTCCGGTTCTGTTGATGAAAAACTTATAAATGAGTTTTTGAGTGAGCTAAATTTTCTTATGAACACAATACAAAACTTTCAGATAGAGCTGCTTGTGTGCGATGATAAAATCCAGTCACACAAAACATTTTACGGCGGTGATATACTTGAAACCGATATAAAAGGCGGCGGAGCAACCGACTTTAGAGCTGTTTTTGAGTTTGTTGAACGAGAGCTAGAAGATACAAAACTGCTTCTCTATTTTACAGATTTGGATGGAATATTTCCAAGAAATGAGCCAAATTATGCTGTAAAATGGGTCTCTCCAAAAGAGGCGAATGTACCTTTTGGAGAGGTTATAGTACTCAGAGATTAGTTGTGAACAATTTGGTTTCTGCCATTTTGTTTTGCGCTGTATAGCATCATATCCGCCTGATTTATACTCTCATCAAGCGTATCTTCGCGGTTTATGGCAACACCGATTGAGATTGTAAATCTTATCTCTTCGCCTTTTTCTGAAATTGTTACTGAATTTTGCACCTTTTCTCTTAATCTTTCAAAAATTTTCAATGCATTCTCTGCCGTAACATTTTTTACAGCTACGCAAAACTCTTCAGCGTCAAATCTTGATACCACATCATTCTGGTTTGTACTTGCTCTTAAGATGTCTGCCACGCTATTTATAACTTTATCCCCTGTTTCATGCCCATAAGTGTCGTTTATCTTTTTAAAATAGTCGATATCAATCATAGCAATTGCAAAATTTTCATTTTCATTTGTTGCTTTTTCAAAATAGATTTGCATATTATTTAAAAAATAATTTTTGTTATAAAGACCCGTTAAAAAGTCGCGGTTTGCGTGGTTTGTTATGGCATGTATATTTTCTAACGCTTCAATGGAGTTGTTTACGCGGCATGAAAATTCCTCTTTTGAAAATGGTTTTTTGATGTAGTCGTTCGCACCGTTTTTTAAAAATAGAGCTGTTGTTTCACTATCATCGTCACCTGAAATAACTATAACGGACAGATCATTTTTGTTGTAAATCTTTCTTATCTCTTTTGTAAGCTCAAGTCCATTTATAACAGGCATATGATAATCAGTTAAAACAAGGCTTATATCCGGAGTTGTGCTTAAAATATTAAGTGCTTCCTCCCCATGTGCGACCGTTATAACCTTATAAAACATATTTTCAAGCATGCTTTGCATCTGTTTTCTGAAAACTATGGAGTCGTCAACAACTAAAATTTTATGATTTTGATTTTTATGAAGCCTTGTTATCATCTGAATTATATAGTTGACATCGTTTATGCCGCTTTTGTTTATATAATCTATGATATTTTTTTTAAGCATATCGTTTCTAAAATCTTTATCAATATTTGCACTTAAGACGATTACATGGTTTTTATGCTCCAATGCATAATCAACAATCTCGCCATTTGGGGCATCCGGAAGGTTTAAATCAACAAGAGCCAAAAAATATTTATATCTCTTAAAAAAGAGCTTTGCCTCAGAGAGTTTATATGCTACATCAACCTCAAAATCAAGCTCAGCGCTTAACTTTTTTGCTATTAATTTGGCTAAAGTTTTGTTATCTTCTACTACTAATATTCTCTCCATAATTGCACAAACATCCTCATAAATTTTTTATATTATAGTATAATTTTTTATGGATTATTTGAAAAATATTATTGAGAAACTTCAATCAAAAAAGAATGTTTTTTTAACAGGCGGTGCCGGCGTTGGAAAGACAACAATTACAAAAGATGTCATACAGCACTATGAAGCTGAAGCAAAAAAAGTCGCAAAACTTGCCTCTACAGGAATGGCTGCTACACTCATAAACGGGCAGACTCTACATAGTTTTTTAGAGCTGGGAATCGCAAGTGATTTAGATGAGCTGCAAAGAAACGGCAAGCTGGAGATTAGCAAAAAAACAAAAAAACTCATATCTTGCATGGATTTGATTGTTATAGATGAGATTTCAATGGTGAGCGATACTCTGCTTGATATGATAAATCTTAGATTAAAACAGGCCGGTTTTAAGGGTGTAGTTCTTGTAGTCGGAGATTTTTTGCAGCTTCCTCCCGTTGTGCGGGGTTATGGTGAGGTTAGATTTGCATTCGAGGGTGCTTCATGGAAAGAATTTAGTTTTGAAACAGTAGAGCTGACGCATATTTATAGAACAGACGACAAATATTTTATAGAACTTTTAGCATATATCAGAGACGGTTTTGTAGATGAAGAGGTACACAATAATCTCAACGAATATATAAAACCTCTGCCGGAGGATTTGAGCGAGTTTACCTTTTTGTTCGGAAAAAACAACTCCGCAGCGGTGCATAATAAAAATCAGTTAGAGTTTATAGAGAGTGAACTGTTTGTAAAAGAGGCTCAAATAATCAAACATGTCAAAACTGCTAAAGATATTGAAATAGAACGATTTATGGATGATGCAAGAATAGAAAAAGAGCTGGAGTTAAAGATTGGTGTGCCTGTTCTTTTTACAAGAAATTCTTGGAACTATTTTAACGGTGAGCGCGGTATTTTAGTAAATATAGACAGCAGTTTTGTCTATGTTCAAAAGAGTGACGGCGTAGTTGTGAAGTTAGAAGCGGTAGCTCAAAGTAAAGAGGTTTGGAAAGAGAAGAGTGTAGGCGGCAAAAAAGAGATGCTTCAAGAGAGCATTTTTAGCGTTTATCAATACCCGATAAAACTGGCTTACGCTATTACGATTCATAAATCACAAGGAATGTCCATTGTGGATTTGATAATTGAGACAAACGAAATTTTCGCACCGTCGCAGTTTTATGTAGCAATATCCAGAAGCTCAAATCCTAAACGCTTAAATCTAATTGCACCCAAAAAACAGTGGAGAGATATAGTTTTTGTAAATCAAAAAGCTTTAGAGTTTGTAAAAAAAATATTTTAAATATATATTACTTTGTACTGTTCTCATCAAGTTTTATGTATGTCTCATAATTTACGACACTTCCGCCATACTTCTCGACATGTTCTTTTGCATCTTTTTCTTCCGCAAAAGCAAAGCTCTCCTGCATCGTTCCATATTTGTGGCTATTTATTACAAAAAAAGCATTTTTTGCATCAATCAGTCCATAGTTTTTAGCGTCAATTATGTAGGTTGGTTTTTTTACCAAACTATCTTTTGTAACAATATCTTTTTTTTCTGAGGCAATAAGAGAGAGAGCAATTAAAAATATCAGTAATGTAGTTTTCATATCAATCCATTATGGTAAATTTCATATAAAACGGCATGTGAAAATTCACATGCCGCGCATAAAATTATAGTTTTTCGCTGTTTTTCGCTAAATACTCAGCAACGCCCTCTGTGCTTGCTTTCATACCTTCATCGCCTTTTACCCAACCGGCAGGACAAACTTCGCCATGCTCATCCGTAAACTGCATAGTATCTACCATACGAATCATCTCATCGATGTTTCTTCCAAGTGGCAAGTCGTTGATTACGGCATGACGAACAATACCTTTCGCATCAATCAAAAATGAACCGCGAAGTGCTACCGCCTCACCGAAAAGTACATCGTAATCTTTAGAGATTTGCTTTGTAAGGTCAGCAACAAGTGGGAATTTAACTCTGCCGATACCGCCTTTGTTTACAGGAGTTTCTCTCCATGCAAAGTGTGAAAACTGGCTGTCAACGGAAACACCGATAACATTTACGCCACGGCTATTGAAATCTTCAATTCTGTGTGAAAATGCGATTATCTCTGATGGACATACGAAAGTAAAATCTAGTGGGTAGAAAAATAGAACCGTGCCTTTTTTACCAAAATTTTCAGATAATTTAAAATTATCGACTATCGTGCCATCGGCTAAAACTGTTGTGGCTGTAAAATCTGGAGCTGGATTTGTTACTAACATATAAATGTCCTTTTTGTTTGTTTGCAAAATTTTAACAAAAGTATATTAATGAAAATCTGAGCATTTAAAGTTATAATCTTTTTTGATATACTTTCGCTGATTTATAGATAAGGAAAATCGATGACAAAAGAAGCTTCTGCTCAAAAAGAGTATATTTTTACTTCAGAGTCTGTAACAGAGGGGCATCCTGACAAGATGGCAGACCAAATCAGCGATGCAATTCTGGATTATATTATTGAACGAGATACTACCGCGCATGTTGCGTGCGAAACATTGGTATCAAACGGATTTTGTATAATAGCAGGCGAGCTCAAAACTACGACATATGCACCGATGCAAGAGATTGTCCGCAGGGTTGTCCAAGAGATTGGTTATACGGATGCAACTTACGGTTTTGATTACCGCTCTGCCGCAGTTTTGAATGCCGTCGGAGAGCAATCGCCGGACATTAATCAGGGTGTGAGTCAAGCAGACGGGGAGATAGGAGCAGGTGATCAGGGTTTAATGTTTGGTTACGCTTGCCGTGAAACAGATGTTTTTATGCCGCTTCCTATATATTTGGCTCACCGTTTAACACAAAGATTAGCCGAAGTTCGCAAAGAGGGGATAATCCCATATCTTCGCCCGGATGGAAAGGCTCAAATAAGCATCAAATATGTAGGTGACAAACCGGTTTATGTTGATACCGTAGTAGTTTCAACCCAGCATGCTCCGGATGTTTCTCAAGAGAAGATTCACGAGGATGTAATCAGAGAAGTTATCAGACATGTTATTCCGGCTGATATGATGGATGAGAGCACTATCTTTCATATAAACCCAACCGGAAAATTTGTAATCGGAGGTCCTCAAGGCGATGCAGGGCTAACGGGGCGAAAAATAATAGTCGATACATACGGCGGAAGCTGTCCTCACGGCGGCGGTGCATTTAGCGGCAAGGACCCTACAAAAGTTGACAGAAGTGCCGCTTATGCAGCAAGACATATTGCAAAAAATCTGGTTGCAGCCGGTGCGTGTGACAAGGTAACCATACAAATTTCCTACGCAATAGGTATAGTTCAGCCGACCTCCATAATGGTAAACACGCATGGAACAGGCAAAGTAAGCGAAGAGAAGATAGAAAAATGCGTTAAAGAGCTGTTTGATTTATCTCCAAAAGGAATTATAGTAGCACTTGATTTATTGCGCCCAATTTACAGAAAAACAGCGACATATGGGCATTTTGGAAGAGAAGACAGTGATTTTACATGGGAAAAAACAGATAGAGTAGATGATATTAAGAGATACTTAAAACTTTAATAATAATCAGTTTTTTAAACGAGGAGATATTTTTATATGAAAAGCGTAACAAATTTATATTATTACGCTTTTATCCAAGAAATTTTAGCTATCTTTAAAAATCTTTTGTTAAACTTACCACGAAATTAAAAACTAGGAGAATCCTATGGCAGTAATTATTGGCGATACATGTATTAACTGTGGTGCTTGTATAGATGAGTGTCCGGTAGAAGCAATCGTAGATGAAGATGATAACCCGACGGGTGAAGAAATTTATTATGTATATGGAAACAAATGTGTAGAGTGTGTTGGTCATCATGATGAGCCTGCATGTGCTACTGCATGTCCTACTGAGGGATGTATTACTTGGGATGCTATCGGTGAGAGCCCGGCGCATCGCGAAGATATTACAGCTAGTATGCGCGGAATCGGCAAACCTGTAGTAGATTAATTTTTACAAAATCACAAAGTGTTTTACGCTTTGTGATACCCCTTTTAACCTCTTAATTCACAAATTTATCTTTTTAATTTAAAATCAATTCTTTTTTAGGTACAATTCCACCCTAATTTTATATATTTAATAGGAGATTTGATGGAACGAACACTATCAATAATAAAACCGGATGCAGTTGCTAAAGGTGTTATAGGTAAGATTTTAGACCGTTTTGAGAGCAATGGTTTAAAGATAGCGGCAACTAGAAAAATGCAACTTTCTCGCGCAGATGCAGAAGCATTTTATGCAGTTCACTCTGAGAGACCTTTTTTCGGTGATTTAGTTGATTTTATGATCAGTGGTCCGGTAGTTGTTTCAGTACTTGTAGGTGAAAATGCACTTATGAAGAATCGTAATCTTATGGGAGCTACTAACCCTAAAGAGGCAGAAGCTGGAACAATTCGCGCAGATTTCGCTGAAAATATAGATGCAAACGCGGTTCACGGAAGTGATTCATTGGAAAATGCGGCTGTTGAAATTGCATTCTTTTTCTCTGAGAGAGAAATTTCATAAGTAGATCTTTTTGAAAGTATCTCTTAAGAAAGTTAACAAAACCCCGTTAGATTTTGAAGTTAAATCTAATGAAATAACTTTTAAAGGTTATTTACAGTATGATGCCGACAAATTAATTTTGCTAAAAGCACGATTAAGTGGAAAAATTGACGCAGATTGTGATGTTTGTGCTAATGAGTATAAACTTGAAATAGATGAAGAGATAGAATTTTTCATCTCTGACGGTATCTATGAAAAAAGTGAAGATTCTCTTTTAGATGTTGTAGAATCATTGGATTCTATAGCAGATTTAGAAGAGTTGATGAACTCTGAAATAGAACTCATTAAAAGCGATTACAATAGTTGCGAAGATTGTAAGAAAAATAGTGCTTCTGAAGAAGAGGCATTTTAAGTATAGTTTCTGCCCCAAAAAGGGGCAAGCTTTAGTGCCAAAGCGGCAAGCGTAGCAAGATGGGCTCTGCTCATATTGCGTTTTTAAACAAAAAGAAAGGAATATATTATGGCAGTACCAAAACGAAGAGTATCTCATTCTCGTTCAGCGAAAAGAAGAACTCACTATAAAATTACTTTAGCTAAACCGGTTAAAGATAAAGACGGAACATACAAGCTACCACACCATATTAACCCAACAACCGGTGAGTACAAATAATCAATGGTAAAGATTGCTATTGATGCAATGGGCGGGGACTTCGGTCCTAAGCCAATTGTAGAAGGCTGTATTCAAGCTCTCAAACAAAAACATTTTATTCCTATTCTTGTAGGTAAAAAATCAGAAATTTTACCTCTGTTACCAAAGCGTTATAGAGATAAGATTTCCATAGTTGAAGCTGATGATGTTATATCTATGGATGACGCGGCTACCGATGCCCTTAAAAGAAGCGAGAGTTCAATCTATAAAGCCATTGAATTGGTAAAGAATGGCGAAGCGCATGGTGTAGTTTCCGCTGGACACAGTGGAGCAACTATGACTTTAGCTACTCTTAGATTAGGGCGTTTAAAAGGCGTTTTAAGACCAGCTCTTGTCGCTCTTATGCCTACAAAAAGTTCTCGCAGATCAATTATATTAGATGTCGGAGCTAATGTTGACTCTAAACCTGAGCATTTAGCGCAGTTTGCGGTAATGGGCGGATGCTATGCCGAAGATATGTTTAAAATATCTACTCCATCAATCGGTCTTTTGGCAAACGGCGAAGAGAAAAGCAAAGGTAATGAAGTAACAAAAGCAGCATTCAAGCTAATTGAAGGCTACAAAGGCTTTAAGGGTAATGTTGAAGGTAGTGATATTTTTAATGCAACCTGTGATGTTATAGTTTGCGATGGTTTTGTCGGCAATTTAGTATTAAAAGCATCTGAGGGCGTGGCTTCGACTATTAGCGGCTTAATTAAAGATTATATTAGAAAATCTCCAATAGCTATCACGGGAGCACTTTTAATGAGAAAAGTGTTTGTATTGCTTAAAAAACAGATGGATTATGCGGAGATAGGCGGTGCGCCGCTCATCGGAATTCAAGGCTGTGCAATTGTCAGCCATGGTAAAAGTAATCCAAAAGCAATAAAAAATGCAATTTTTCAAGCAATAAGCTATGTTGATACCGGTGTAAACGAACACATTATACAAAGACTTGAAGCGCTAAAAAACAAGGAAAATTAATGGCATATGCTGCATTTCGCTCTATTGGGGCTTACGCTCCAAGCAAAGTACTTTCTAATGATGATCTTGCAAAAATGGTTGACACATCGGATGAGTGGATAACAAAAAGAACCGGTATAAAAGAGCGTCGTATTGCAGCAAATGACGAGTTTACAAGCGATATGGGCATGAAAGCTGCCGAGAAAGCAATTGAGAGAAGCGGTTTAGATAAAAGTGAAATTGATATGGTAATTTGCGCAACGATATCGCCGGATTATTTCTGTATGCCTTCAACTGCTACTATCATCTCTACGAAGTTGGGACTTGGAAATGTTACGGCATTTGACATCTCGGCGGCTTGTACGGGCTTTGTCTATATTTTATCGATTGCAAAAGCATTTATAGAATCCGGAATGAAAAAAAATGTTCTAATCATAGGTGCCGAAAAATTATCTGCAATTACCGACTACACAGACAGAGCAACATGTATTCTTTTTGGAGATGGCGCTGGGGCAGCGATTATTAGCGCGACTGACAACAAAGATGAAGCAATCATAGATATTCATACCGGAGCTGATGGACAATTTGCAGATTTGCTTATGTCGCCAAACGGCGGAAGCGGCTCTTTTCATGATACTTTAGAGCAGGAAGCAACAAGCTGTTTTATGCAGATGAAGGGAAACGAGACTTTTAAAGTTGCAGTTAAAACTTTGACAAAAGATGTTGTAGAGATATTAAAAGAGAACAATATTCAAAGTTCTGACATTAAACATTTCGTACCGCATCAAGCAAATTTGAGAATTATAAAAGCTGTAGGCGACGCTCTGAAATTAGAAGACGAGCAGGTAGTTTTGACAGTTGAAAAATATGGAAATACTTCCGGTGCTTCTATTCCGATGGCGATAAATGATATTTATGAAAGCGGGAGACTTCAAGCAGGGGAGCTTATGCTTTTAGATGCTTTTGGAGGGGGGCTGACATGGGGTTCGGCTCTAGTTCCATTTAGCCCTTTAAAATAACTCTTCTAAAATGATACTTTTGTCCGATTTTAGCGTTGGGCTTTAGTTTTATTTTCGTCATTTACAACAAGTAAACTCCTCAATAAAATTAAATCCCGCCTCAAACTAGAACAAAATTATCTATTTTATAATACCTATTTAACAATCAAGTACAATTTTTACCTAAAATCAATTTCTATTTGACTTTTATGCAATTGCTTTAACTCAAACTGCATGAACGATTCTGCAACCGAAGGGTCAAAATAGGAACTATTTTGGGGTACCCACGGTGAAGCCTAAGTGAATGAGTTTAGAGTTATGCAGTTGTTCTATTTTTTAAAGCCTCAACAACTTTCGCATAAAACTCTTTTTCATCTGGAAGATTCAACTCCGCCTCTCTTAGCTTTTCTCCCCACATCGGGTTTGGAAAGTAGCTGTCATCTTTAAATCTTGCCATTACATGAATATGAACTCTTGGAAGCACATTGCCAAATGATGCCATATTTATCTTTGCCGGGTTATAGTAGTTTTTCATCTCGATTTCTATAATGTCATAAACTTCCCAGAGTTTGATTCGTAACTCTTTTGGAACATCACCTAACTCTTTGTATGGTTTTTTAGTAAATATTTTCAGCCATGGAATTTCGCTAGACTCTTTTTCTATGTATAGTTCATTATCTTCATAAATAATCATATTGTCTCTTTTTTGATTAAATTATATCGTTTTTTGGGGTTTTAGAATGAGCTTGGGAGTAGTTTGTGTTGTGGCAAACCCGAAATTAATTTCGGGTTTTGGAAAGTAGCTTTTAGTCTCTAGTTCTTGAACGGTTTCTATCGCCACTTGGACGACTTCTTTCACCGCCTGCAGCGCCGCCGCTAGCATTTGCGCCACGGTAACCGCCGCCGCTTGGACGACTTCCGCCTTCGCTTGAACGAGGTTTATCACTGCTAGTACGGTTTCTGTCGCCGCTTCCAGAACGATTTCTGTCACCGCCTCCGCCTGAACGGCTTCTTGTTCCTTTGTAACCGCCACGACCGCCACTTCTGTTATCGCCTCTTTTACTAGCGCGGTCAAGTATTGCCGCTAATTTATCAGCAGGGATTCCGATAGAATTTGGACCGGCAATTGTCTGTTTGTCTAAAATCATAGAAACCAGCTTAAACATAATAGTCGCTTCATCTATATCTTCTTTTAACATGTCAAGAATTTGATGTGCTTCATCGTAAATTTTTTGATTTTCTATTGTCGTAACAATAGTTTTTAAGTTAGTAGCTCTTAAATCATTTTTGCTTGGAACGAATGCGTGAGTCATTGTTGTTCCAACTTTTGTTTTGATTCTTTGAAGCTCTTTGAACTCTAGCGGAGTTAAAAGTGTAATAGCTTTACCTTTAGTTCCTGCACGACCTGTTCGCCCTATTCGGTGAACATAAGACTCAGGGTCAAAAGGAATATGGTAGTTAAAAACATGAGATATGTTGTCAACATGTATACCGCGGGCAGCAACATCGGTAGCAACTAAAACTTTAACACCATTGTTTTTAAAGCCTTTGATTACAGTTTCGCGTTGACGCTGCTCCATATCTCCATGAAGTCCATTTGCTAAGTATCCGGCATTTGAAAGTACATTTGAGAGTCTGTCTACTTCGCTTTTTGTTCTACAAAATACTATAGACTTGTCACACCCTTCTGAATCCATCAAACGAATGATTGCATCATCACGCTCAGACTCTTCTATCACATAGTACTCTTGATTAATGTCTGTATTTGTAGTTTCACCTTTTGTGATACTAATAAATTCAGGATTGTCCAAGATTCTCTCAGCAAGAAGCTTGATTGGTTTTGGCATAGTAGCCGAGAAAAGAAGTGTTTGGCGATTTGACGGAAGGTATGAGAAGATTTCGTTGATATCATCCAAAAATCCCATATCAAGCATCTCATCAGCTTCATCGAGTACAACAATGCTTGGAGCAAAATTCTTTAAAAGATTCTTTTTAAGAATATCTAAAAGTCTGCCAGGAGTTGCAACAACAACGCTTGCTCCTCTTTCTATAAGGTCAATCTGTCTATTGTAAGAGCTTCCGCCATAAACCGTTACAGTTCTAGCGCCTATGTTTCTTCCATACTTGAATAGTTCATCACTAACCTGAGTAGCAAGTTCGCGAGTTGGAGTGATAACTAAAATACCTACTCCGTCATTTGGGTTAATGTTATTTAGTGCCGGAAGACCAAAAGCTGCTGTTTTACCGGTACCCGTATGTGCTTGACCAACAATGTCACGACCTGCCAATATAAACGGTATTGCCGCTGCTTGAATCGGGCTTGGTACTGTAAAGCCAGCCTCTTTGACACTTTTAAGTATCTCTTTTTTCAATCCTAAATCATCAAATGTGATTACTTTTTCTTCTGTTTGTGTTTGTGCATTTTCTTGCATCATTTTCCTTTAATATAGGAGATGATACAAGCATGTCAAGTATGACATGGCACCTTCCCCTAAAATATTTGGCGAATTATACCCAAATATATTGTGTTTTTGATTTAAATAAATTATATTGTGGATTATTTAAGTTTACATTGTGTAGATAAATAAGATAAAATGAAAATTCAAGCAGCGATTATTTTGATAATTATGAGAAATCGTATATTTTTTAATTTTTAGATATTATTATAAATAGATAAAATAGGAAAGTTGAAATATGCAGATACAAACACAGTACAGCTACGAAAAAACTTGGAGAACAACGAGAGAGGATGACCTTTTGCGGATTATAGAAGAGGAAATCGGTGATGCCGACCCAAAAGGTACACTAACTTATGTTAAAGGGGCTATAAAAAACGCTAAGGTTATAACAGTCGGCAGTTGCAGGTTTAGGGAAGAGAAAAAAGAGATAGCTGAGGAAAAAAAATGATGAACGATATAGCAAAACTTATTTTAAGACTCACTGTCGGGGTAATGATGCTTTTTCACGGGCTTGATAAGATAATTAACGGAATAGCAGGGATAAAACATTTAACGGTTAGTGCAGGGCTTCCGGAGTTTCTGGCTTATGGAGTATATGTAGGAGAAGTTATAGTTCCAATTTTAATTCTGCTTGGAGTTTATGCAAGAGTCGCATCTTTGGTTTTAGCACTAAATATGTGTTTTGCAATCTTTTTAGCATATGGCGGTTCACTTTTTAAATTAGGCGAACATGGTGCGCCATCTTTTGAACTTCCGTTTTTATACTTAATTATGTCGCTTTTGATATTTGTTTTTGGAAGCGGAAAATACGCAATAAATAGTAAATAATGTTTTTATAGATGGGGAACTTTAATTTTAGAGTTTAAACTCCATCCAATAACTATCATTAAAACAATAACTCCAAAAGCCGGCAGAAGCTCATATGTAGAAGCCAGATAAACCAACCATAGCAAAATCGCGCCAAGCGGTGTCGGAACGCCTGTAAAAAACTTCTTAACCTCTCCGGCATCTGCATTTATGTTAAACTGAATAAGTCTTCTGAGACCGGAAATAACATAGTAGATGCTGACAATCGCTGCAATTAAAATTGAGATGCCGGAAAAATTTACGGCATATACGGCTTGAAAAATCAGAAACACAGGTACAAGAACAAAACTCAAAAAGTCTGCAAAGCTGTCAAGCTGAACCCCAAACTCGTTTGAAAGATTATACTTTCTAGCAATTTTGCCGTCAAAAATATCAAAAGCGCCGCCAACCCAAGCTAATATAATTGCTATAAAAAAATTGTTTTGAGTGATGAAATATGTTGCACTCAACCCAGCTGTTATATTTACAAAGGTAAACATATTTGCAAGATTAAAGTGAGATGTACCCGAGAATAAAAATTTCATTTGCTTCCTTTAATAATATGAAATTATATCTAAGTAAGTATTTAAAAATCTACCATTTAATAAAATGCTAATTATAATTGTCTTACAATTAAGAACAGTGAAAAACAGAAAAGTAGTTAGTCGCTTATAAACAAAAAGGGAAAAAGGGGTTATTGTGTTAAATAATTTTAAAATAAAGCAGATATTGGCGGTGGTTGCCAGTGTTGTGCTGGGTATTCTTGTTGTTACAACAGTTGTTAATGACAGCAATATTAGTACTATAAAAGAGAAGTCAAATAAGCAATCAGAGGAGATTTTGCCAAATCTTTTTGATTTTTTAGAGTTGCAGCTTAGTGTGCTTCAGGTTCAACAGTGGCTTACAGATGTCTCTGCAACTAGGGCAGAAGCAGGTTTTGACGACGGCTACTCCGAGGCGGGCAAGCATTTTTTGAATGCAAATGTGATTGTAGATAGATTGATTAAAACTCATAAAGAGCTTGGTGAAGAGAAGATGGTTGCGGAGCTTGAGGGCTTTAAGCGGGATTTGCAAGAGTATTACAATATAGCAGTAGAGATGGCAAATGTTTATATAAAAGAGGGTACTAGCGAGGGAAATAAGTTGATGAAAAAACTTGATCCATTTGCCCAAAAGCTTTCTATAGCGTTAGAAAAGTTTATAAGTCAGCACAAAGAAGAGTATAAGGAAGCAGCAGGTGAGATAAATCACAATATCACCGATTTTAAAACTGAAAGTTTGATACTCGCAATTATATTAATGATAATTGTTGCTACGGGATTCTTTATAATCAACATTATTATAGGCTCTATAAAAAAGATAGATGTTTATCTTGGCAAATTATCAGAGCTTGATTTTACAGCAAAGCTTGAGGTTAGCGGTAAAAATGAGATTGCTCTTATTGCCGGAAATATATCTAGAGTTATTGATTCTATAAAAGAGTTAATAGCTGAAGCAAAAAATTCTTCTAATGAAAATTCATCAATTTCACACGAGCTCTCAACTACTTCAAATGTTGTCGGCAGAAAAGTGGAAGATGTTATGGAGATTGTAAAAAAAGCAAATGAAAAAGCTAAAAAGATAAGCCAAGAGATTGAAATATCTATAGAGTATGCTAATGACAGCCGTAAAAATACGGTTAGAGCTAACGAAAATTTAGATGAAGCTGCGAATGAAATAATGCGTCTTACAGAGGATGTTCAAAAAACTGCAGCTATTGAAGTTGAAATGGCGCAGAAGATAAATCAGTTGAGTACTGAGGCTGAACAGGTAAAAAGCGTCTTGAGTGTCATAGGCGACATAGCGGATCAGACGAACCTTTTAGCATTAAATGCAGCTATAGAAGCTGCCCGTGCCGGTGAGCATGGACGAGGTTTTGCCGTAGTAGCTGATGAGGTTAGAAAACTGGCTGAGAGAACGCAAAAAAGTCTTGTAGAGATACAATCTACTATAAATATAATAGTACAGTCAATCATGGAAGCAAGTTCTCAAATGAATAGAAATTCAGAGCATATTCAAAACTTAGCAGATGTTTCATCCGGAGTGGAGTTGAAAATAACTGCAACTTTAAAAATTATGCACGAAGCAGCATTGACAAATGAAAAAACAGTTAAAGATTATCAAAATACAGGTCAGCTGGTAAATAATGTTTCATCAGAAATAGACAGTGTCAGTGAAATTGTAGCTTCAAATGCAAGAAGTGTTGAGGAGATAGCTGCCGCTGCAGAGCACTTAAACAGTATGACGGAGATGCTAAATCGTAAAATGGAACAGTTTAAAGTTTAAAGTTTGAAAAATAAAAAAAATAGCGAGTAGAGATGAATAATTTTATTAGATTAAGTGCTGTTGCTGTTTTAGTATTGCCTCTATTGTCTATGGCAGATGAGAGTAAAGCATTAACGGCAAGCCAAATGTTTGAAAACGGCAAAGTCTCCGGAAATATAAGAACAATGTACGCCGGATATGATTATAAGAGATTAGCTCAAGATGATATATATTCTACCGTGATTGGCGGCAGTTTGAAGTATGAGTTGGCTGAGCTGAACGGTTTTAATGCTGCCGCTGCTTTTACAATGTCGCATGATATAGGTTTTGCGACGGGAGATAAGGGTAGTAAACAAAATCCTGAACTATCATCATCTGAGGGCAAATACACAGCTCTTAGCGAAGCGTATCTAAACTACAAATATGACAGCTTTAATTTTCGTGCGGGTCGTCAAGTTATTGACACGCCTTTGGCAGACAGCGATGATATTAGAATGATTTCTAATACATTTGAAGCTTACATTGCTACATACGAATTTTCAAATTTTAGTTTTATGGCAGGTAGATTGCAAAAATGGCAGGGTTATGACGCCGAACTTGATAATGGCTGGGTTGAAGCCGGAGAAGATGGCACATGGTTTGGCGGAGCAGTCTATAGTGATGATATGATAGAAGCTAACGCTTGGTATTACAACATTACAAAGTTAACCGATGCTGCTTATTTTGATGCAACTCTTAAATATGAGATAAGCAGTGATATATCCACCCTTGCCTCTGCTCAATACTTAAATGAGAGTGAAATTAGCAATAGCGGAACAAAAGCTACTATCTATGGGGCAAAAGCGGAATTATCTGCTTATGGGGCAACTCTTGGAGTTGCATATAATAAATCAGATAGAAAAGCAGGCAAAGAGAGTTTTAGCGGGTTTGGAGGCGGAACACTTTTTACAAGCATGGATACTATGATTTTAAATGAGATAACAAGCGACCGTGATGCAGAAGCGCTAGTCGGAACTATTGCTTATGAAGTAGACAAATTGACACTTACATATGCTTATGGTAATTTTGAGGGCGATGCTGATGGTGCAGGAGACAAGGCTCATATTGTAGAGCAAAATATCGGGGTTGGATATAATATTATAGAAGACAAATTTGCAGTCAGTGCTGTTTATGCAGTGCGAGAAGATAGAGAGAGTTCAGTAAAAACAGATAATGACTGGAGCAGATTTCAGTTGATGGTTGCATATAATTTTTAGTTTAACCGATATTTAACATGATATTTATTATCATTATGAAAAACAAGAAGAGAGTATGCCAAATAAACCCCACAAGAGTGACATAAAAAAATTAATTGATTGTGAAAAATCATGCGTAGTGAGAGTTGTTAAATTAAATGCCGACACCGAACTAAAGCAGAGATTGATATCTTTTGGGATAATGAAAGAGGCAGTTCTTGAAGTACTTGAGCTAGCTCCTGCAAAGAGCACAATAGAGGTAAAAGTCGGCAAAATGAGAATAGCTCTTCGCGCGCAGGAAGCCAGTTTAATAGAGGTTCAAACGATATGAACAAAAATGTAAAATCCTGCCCGATAACAGCAAAACATATAAAAGTAGCACTTGTCGGACAGCCAAATGTCGGCAAAAGTATGCTGATAAACTCTATATCAAATGCACATCTGCATGTAGGAAATTTTACGGGCGTAACAGTAGAGAAGAGCGAAGTTCTTTTTGATTATAAAGATTATCACTTTACGGTTGTTGATTTACCGGGAACTTATGCGCTGAGTGACTACTCAATCGAGGAGAGGGTTACAAGCGAGTATCTCTCAAATGCATATTATGATTTGATAATAAATGTTGTTGACTCTACAAATTTGGAGAAAAATCTTCAACTAACCGCCGAACTGATGAGTATCGGCAAAAAAATGCTAGTGGCTCTTAACATGAGCGATGAAGCAGATAAAGAGGGCATGGAGATAGATAACAGATATATGTCTGAACTTCTTGGGTTTGCCTGCATAAAAGTCTCTGCTGCAACAAAAGCCGGTATTGGCGAACTGATAGAAGCTATATTAAAAGAGTATGAAAACGAAACCATGGAGTACAAGCTTATCTTCAGCGAGGCGGTCGAAGAGGAGATAAGCATAATCTGTGATTATTTGGCTAAACATAAGTATGAGGATGAAAATTCTTATAGAAATATAGCGATAAATCTTCTTAAGGGCGATAAAAAGACTTATGCAAAGCTTCATGACGACCCTATTTGGACAGAGCTGCAGCCGATTCTTATAGAGTCATCAAAGCATGTTGAACTTCACCATGATTGTGACGACATAAAAGAGGCTTTTGCTTCGGAGTATGCTTCATTTAACAGAGGCGTAGTTGCTGAGGTTTTAAAACAAAACAGAGAAGTTGAGAGAAAAACTATTACTGACAAAATAGATGCCGTGTTGATACATCAAATATTCGGTATCCCGATATTTCTATTTTTTATGTGGGCGCTTTTTCAACTTACTTTTGAAATAGGCTCTATACCAATGGAGTGGATTGATGCCTTTTTCTCTTGGTTTGGCGATACAGTCGGTGCTACAATAGCCAATGATGATATTCGCTCGCTTGTAGTAGATGGAGTAATATCCGGTGTCGGGGCGGTTGTCCTCTTTGTTCCAAACATAGCTATTCTTTTTGTCGGTATCGCTCTTTTGGAGAGTACGGGTTATATGTCAAGAGTCGCGTTTTTACTTGATGGATTTTTTCATAAATTCGGTCTTCATGGACAATCCTTTATACCGCTTGTTACGGGTTTTGGCTGTTCAATACCCGCGTACATGTCGGCAAGAATTTTAAAAAACGACCGTGACAGACTTTTAACTCTCTTTATAATAGGATTTATGAGTTGCGGAGCAAGACTTCCCGTGTATGTTCTCTTTGCAGGCGCATTTTTCTCGGAGAGTATGGCAGGAAACATTCTTTTTGCTATTTACATAGCGGGTGCTGTTCTTGGGTTGTTTGCAGCTAAAGTTTTAAAATTAACAGCTTTTAAAGGCATAGATGAGCCTTTTGTTATGGAGATGCCAAAATACAGGCTTCCATCAGCCAAGCTGATATGGCATACGGTTGTTACAAAAACTTTAATGTATCTGAAAAAAGCGGGTACTTTTATTGCGGCCGCATCAATGATTATATGGTTTTTAAGCAACTATCCGCATAATTTGGAACTAAAAGAAGAGTACGGTAAAAAAATCGAAAATGCCATAGATGAAGATGAAAAAAAAGAGCTTGCAAACAGATTTTCCGAAGCTAATTTAGAGCAGAGTTATCTGGGCAAAATCGGTAAATTTTCAGAGCCTGTTTTTGCACCGCTTGGTTTTGACTGGAAGATGAGTGTCGCTCTTCAAACGGGACTTGCAGCAAAAGAGATTGTTGTATCAACGCTTGGCGTTCTTTACTCTTTGGGAGATGATGTAGATGAAAAGAGCAGTTCACTAAAAGAGATGATCTCTAAAAATATCCCTTTTGCATCGGCAGTTGCATTTATAGTGGTGGTTATGGTGTATCTGCCGTGTTTGGCGGCTTCGGTTGTCTTTACTCGTGAAGCCGGCGGCATAAAATATTTTTTCTATCTTTTGGCATTTACATCAATAGCTGCTTATTCGTTGGCATTTATAGCCTATAACGCAGCTTTGTTCTTTAGCGCTTAATTATTACTTTGTTTTAAGAACGAGGTTATTATACTATTGGCATAAGATAATTTTTCAGGAGTACGACATGGCAAAGTTTGGCAATTCAATCATCAAGGGTTTGGAGATAAAAGAGATAATAACCGCATTAAATAGGGCTTATGCGGATGAGTGGTTGGCTTATTACCAATATTTTATTGAAGCAAAAGTTGTTAAAGGAATTATGAAAGATGCGGCGATAGTTGAACTCACTCAACATGCGGCTGATGAACTTAGACATGCAAATATGGTTGCGGATAGAATTATACAGTTGGGCGGAGTGCCATTGCTTAATCCTAAAGAGTGGTTTTCTCATACAAATTGCGGTTACGAGGAGCCAAAAGAGTTTGATGTCGTAAAAATTTTGCAAGATTCCATAAAGGGAGAGCAGTGCGCTATATCTATATATTCACAGCTAGTTGATATGACGAGAGATAAGGATATAGTAACTTACGATATTGTTTCTCAGATACTTGCCGATGAGGTCGGGCATGAAGAGGATTTACAAACCCTGCATGATGATATTACGGAGTTTATTGCAGATTTGAAAAAATCACTAAATTAACAAAATATGTATCATTTTATTGTCATTAACTACTTATTAGTTGACATCTGTTAAGATTCATCTATGAAAAAAATATTAATGATTGAAGATGACTTAGAATTAGCGGAGATACTCACTGAATATCTTGAGCAATTTGAGTTTGAGGTTATCACAGAAGATGACCCTTTTAAAGCTGTAAGTATATTGAAGTTGGAACCTTTTGATTTGGTTATCTTAGATTTGACGCTGCCGGGTATGGACGGTTTAGAGGTTTGTGAAGCAATTCGTGAGCGACAGGACATCCCAATCATCATCTCATCTGCTAGAAGCGATGTTACGGATAAGGTAAAAGCGCTTGAGCTCGGAGCCGATGATTATATTCCAAAACCGTATGATCCAAGAGAACTAGAAGCCAGAATACACTCTGTTCTAAGACGCTATGAAGCAAAATCACAGCAAAAAGAGGAGTCAAAAAGCGACTTCAAATGTGATGTTTCATCAATGATGATTACTTACAAAGGCAGAAATATAGACCTTACAAACGCAGAGTTTGGGATACTTTCATATATGATTGCAAAACAGGGTCTTGTTGTTTCAAGAGAAGATTTGATTCATAATGTAAATGCTATAAACGAGGACTCTTCAAACAAAAGCATCGATGTTATGGTTGGAAGAATCAGAAATAAATTAGGGGATAAATCTCTTATTGAATCAGTAAGAGGCGTTGGTTATAAACTTCTTAAGTAAACAACTCTTCAGTTTGGAGCTAAACCGATGCGTCAACATGCTGTTTTAATAACCGTCCTCTTCGCACTCGTTGTCACTACGGTGAGTGTAAGTGTTGTTTTTTGGGAATTTTTTCAGCTAGATAAGCAACACTACATAAATCATATCTTTACAAAACACGCGACAATTACGCAGATATATCAACAACATCAGCAAAAAATGGATTCACAAATTATGCTTGAAGCAAATTTGGCCGTATATAATTTTGTGCTTGAAAAAGATGAGAGAGATATACAAACAATCCTTAAAAACGCAAAACTTTTAATGAAAAAGGATTTTCAGAGTGTCAACGCTTCCTTGTTGTTTTCTATGGAGGGTTTCTACACTAAAAAAGTTGTAACAGACTTGAGTGCCAATATGTTAGAGTTTAACAAAAGAATATATTTTTATATAGAATCCCCGTCCTCTTCGGTTCTTATTCTTGATGAGGAGCTAAAACCGTATAAATATTGGAATGTTGCTTACTCATACTTGGTGATTATATTGATAATCTCTTTCTCTTTTGTGTTGATTTTACGAAAATTAAGACCGCTAATTAGGCTTAGAAAAAAAATTGCACTTTATGGTGATGGAGATATGAATATATCTTTTAGAGCTAAAGGTCATGACGAAATAGCCTTAATTTCAAATGAGCTTGAAGCGACAAGAAGAAAAATTAATATTATTTTAGAATCAAGAACCCTGTTTTTACGAAATATTATGCATGAGTTAAAGACACCTATTGCAAAAGGAACAATCGCAACTCAAATGTTAGAGTCTCAAAAACAGAAGGATAGATTCAGCTCTATTTTTGGTCGTTTAGAGTCGCTAATCAATGAATTTGCTCTCATTGAAGAGGTTACGAGCCTTGGAGATAAA
>Ga0209343_10000975_pt1 | contig 39610 bp, 55 predicted proteins | sample RifCSPlowO2_02_FD_184026 | JGI IMG/M metagenome (GOLD analysis project Ga0209343, IMG submission 184026) | Groundwater microbial communities from Rifle, Colorado - Rifle CSP2_plank lowO2_0.2 (SPAdes) (version 2) | ecosystem: Environmental > Aquatic > Deep subsurface > Groundwater | place...
ATCGCGTATTGCTTGGCAGCTTCAGCAACCGACACCCCAGCTTTCACTTTTCCCACAATCTCGTTTTTGGTTTCCAGCGGTACCCGTTTAAACATATTTCTCCTTTTTTTAACTTATTCTATCTCAGAATATCTTCTTACTATACGGGGTACACCCCTAGTTGCTTCCTCAAAAGTACACCTTGGAACTGATTTTAAACTTAGAAACTCTTTTATATGTTTGGTAGTACCACAAACTTTAATGATATCCTCACAACTAGTTTCTAAAAAATGGTTACATAACGAAGTAATATAATTTTCGACAAATTTAATAACATCGTTAAGATCACCAACAAATTCTGCCTCGGAGTGAAAAAACTCATTTAAATGACTTCGGTCAGATTCCTCTCCTCTAAACGATGGAGCCAAATAGTAACACCCTTTATTATGTAATCTACAAGAATACTCTAAGTAGAATTGCATGCTATCAACTAGGTAAGTGTCTTGTCCTAAAATATTAACTTTTACCGGTTTGGAATTACTTCCAAACCCTGAAGGGCTTGATATAGTACCTGTAGTTACAGGTAATAACATAAAAATCATATCCTTCTTTGAAAAATAGTTAACAGTTAAATTTACATATTCACTTTGAAGTTTAGTGACTATCTTATACCATTTAGAATTTATGGCATCAATATGGTGAGTCGTATAATTTTCCCAGGATTTGGGAGGTTTTATATAAGTTTTATTCATATATTCATATTGGATAAGTATAGGCTTATTATTAACGAAAATACTACTCAAATCCAACAAAAAGGGGCGGAAATTACCGCCCCTCTTTTATTCAACCAAGAAAAATTACATCTTGACTGAATCCTTTAAGCCTTTTCCAGCTTTAAAAGCAGGGGTCTTTCCTGCAGGAATGTGCAAAGGAGCTCCTGTCTGTGGATTTCTTCCCATTCTTGCTCTTCTTGACCTTACTTCAAAAGTTCCGAATCCGGTCCAGGTTACTTTTTCGCCTTTCACTAAAGCTGATGTAATACCTGCAACAACTGCGTCTACAGCTTTTGCGGAATCGACTTTTGTAAGTCCTGCGCTATCTGCTAAATAGTTTACTAAATCTTGTTTTGTCATTAGTAACACCCCCTTTCAAATCGCCTATCGGCTAAATTACAAATACTTATCTATTCTTCTTATACTTTTTTCTTCTGTGTCAATTAGAACACTATTAAAAACTTTTCTCCCGGAATCTTCCCATTCAAATTTTTGGTTTAATGCAGTTGTATACATGTCAATTATTAGTTCTTTCTTAACTCCAAGAACTGAATCAACATTTCCGCTCATTCCAACATCGGTCACAAAAAGAGTGCCTTTTGGAAGTACTCTGTTATCACATGTTGGAACATGGGTATGAGTTCCTGTAACACTTGTTACCCTTCCATCAAGGTAAAAACCTAACGCATACTTTTCACTTGTAGCTTCTGCATGAAAGTCAACTAGAGTTAAAAGAGATTTTTCGTCTTTATACTTTTCTAAAATCATATCTGCCATACTAAACGGATCATCGAGCCTTTCGTTCAAAAATGTTCTTCCCATCAAATTTATCAGTAGTATTTTACCCTTATCACCTAAATCAAAAACCTTATACCCTTCCCCCGGAACTGTTTTTGGATAATTTGCCGGCCTTATAACAGGCAGGCCTTCTATAATATCCAAACTTCCCTTCTGCCAAAACAAATGATCTCCACTCGTAAAATAATCAACGCCAACGTCTTGCATTTGTTTTAATGTCTCTTTCGTAACACCCCGACCGTGCGCTATATTCTCGGCGTTTGCTATTACAAAATCGATAGTATCACTCTGCAGTATGTCTGGCAATACTTTAGCTACAGCATCTCTGCCCGGACCGCCTACTATGTCTCCAATAATTAATATCTTCATATAACTTAAACAGCCACTTTACGTTGATTTAATAAGTATATCACTTTGCTGTCTCAGAAACTCTAGTTTCTCTTATCACAGTAACTTTTACAGTTCCCGGATATGTTTGCTCAAGCTCAATTTTCTTCGCTATCTCTCTTGCTAAAAATGCTGTAGACGAATCATCAACAACATCAGGTTTCACAAAAACCCTTACTTCACGTCCGGCCGAAATTGCGAAAACTTTATCCACTCCGTCAAATGAAGTTGCTGCGTCTTCCAAATCCTTCATTCTTTTAACGTATGTTTCGTAATCTTCCGATCTTGCGCCCGGCCTTGCGCCACTTACATGGTCTGCTAAATTAACAATTGCGGATTCTAAAGAACTAAAAGGCCTGTCTTCATGATGTTCTGCCACGCAATTAATTACATCTTCGGCAATTTTATATTTTTTTAACAGGTCAACGCCGAGTTGAACGTGTGTTCCTTCTTCGTCATTTACAACTTTACCAATGTCATGTAGCAAGCACCCCATTTTTACTAAGTTAGCGTTCGCTCCAATTTCACTGGCAATAGCAACTCCAATCCTTGTTTCTTCAAGAGTGTGCTCAATCATGTTTTGACCATAAGAAAATCTGTACTTAAATCTACCCAACATTTGCACTAAATCTTTTGGCAAATTATATACTCCGACTCTATGGCAAAGGTTATCGCCCTCTTTAAACATTATTTGTTCAATTTCTAGTTTTGTACTTTTAATTATTTCTTCAATTCTTGCAGGTTGTATTCTTCCATCCGCTAAAAGTTTTTCCATTGAGACTTTAGCTATTTCACGTCTAACAGGATCAAACGACGAAATGATCATATCTCCAGAAGAAGAATCCAAATCAAGCTCTACGCCGGACAATTCTTCAAAAGTTTTTATATTTCTACCTTCTTTTCCAATAATTCTTCCTTTTATATCTTCGTCAGGAAGCTTTATTTTAGAAACCGTATATTCAACAACATAATCGGTTGCGCCATGTCTCATTGCATCAACTAAAATTTCCTTTGCGTACTCATTTACGTCTTTCTTTATTTCTTCCTGCATTTCACGAATTTTTTTACCTTTTTCTTCCGCTAACTCCCTTTCGAAAGACTCCATTAGTTGTTTCCTTGCTTCATCTTTTGTTAAGGCCGAAATGCTTTGCAATTTTTCTTGTTGAGTTTTATATAATTGCTCTACTTCATTTTTTCTTGTTTCAATTGAATCTTTTGATGCATCTAGTCTTTTTGACTTTTCCCCAATTTCCCTTATGCTTTCATCAAGTTCTGCCTTCTTTACAGCTAAGTTTTTTTCTAAATCCAAAGTGTTATTTTTTACTCTTCTTGATTCATCTTCCGCTTTTGTTTTTAACTCGTAAGCGCTTTTTTCGGCTTCAAGTAAAATTTCTTTGGCTTTGGTTCTTGCCTCAATTACAATAGACTCGTTATCAGAATCCTTTTTTTCAGGCATCACATTAACAGTTTTACCTTTAAATTTTAAGACATAGAGCACTGCGAAAACTGCCCCAACTGACGATAATACAGCCACAATTGACAATAAATCTTTCATATAAGTTCCCTTTAGTAATTTATTAAATAACTTATCTTACGCTGAAAAAACCGTTAAACGGCTAAACTATGGTGTATGAAGTTTTATGTAAATAATCAGACTTCTTCATAAATGTTTCTTTTTCAGCTACGCCCTATTCTATTTCACTTCAAATTTCGTGTCAACTGCGGGAAAAACTGCTTTTGACGAAAATCCTTTATATAGTAAAAACCTAATAATCTTATTTTTTGTTTTTAAGTCCCTTTTTGTTACCAACCTCATTTTACGTTCTAAGAGTTTTTCTATTGCTTCTTTTTCATCTTGTTCCGAAAAGTTAGAAACCGTGTCTTTAATTAGCTCAGAAGAAACGCCTTTATGGTAAAGGAATTTTTTAACGGCTCCGGGGCCTACAGGACTTGATGAATTTACTTTTTCATTTAGATAATCTTTGGCGTATTGAAAATCGGAAAGTAACTTAAGCGAAGAAAGTTTTTCCATCACCCTTATCTTTATGTTTTTGTTCTCTATACTTTGACTTACTTCCCCAGTAGTTCTTCCCTTAAGAAGAGCATCTATTTTTCTTTCAACTTCTGATACAGTTCTAGCACGGCCTGATACAAAGTCCAAAATTCTAGTAAGAACTCTTTGATAGATTTCGTCTTCCGACATTATTCTTCTTCTGTGCCTATTTCAAGTGGAACTTTATCTTTGTTTCCCACAGCTTCTCTAATTTTCTTATCAATTTCATTGTAAATCTTTTTGTTTTCTCTTAAAAATTCCCTCGCAGCTTCTCTTCCCTGACCAAGTTTTTCTCCGCTATACTCATACCAAGAACCACTTTTTTTAATTAAATCAAGATCAACCCCAACATCTAAAAGATTTCCTTCCTTACTAATACCTTCACTAAACATGATGTCAAATTCTGCGGTTCTAAAAGGAGGAGCCATTTTATTTTTTACAACCTTCACTTTCACTCTTATTCCTGTAGATACATCTCCCTCTTTTAATGTTTCTGTCCTTCTTATTTCAAGACGAACGGATGCATAAAATTTAAGAGCTCTTCCCCCCGGAGTAATATCAGGATTTCCAAACATAATTCCTATATTTGTTCTTAGCTGATTCGTAAAAATAACGGTACAGCTTGATCTACTTACAGCGCCTGTTATTCTTCTTAAAGCTTGGCTCATTAAACGCGCCTGTAAAGCTATAAATGAATCTCCTATTTCTCCTTCTATCTCTGCCCGCGGTACTAAAGCTGCAACAGAATCAATAGCCACAACATCAACCGCACTTGATCTTATTAACGTTTCTGCTATATCCAAAGCCTGTTCTCCTGTATCCGGCTGGGAAATCAAAAGCTCTTCAACGTTTACACCGGTTTTTGCTGCATAAATAGGATCAAAGGCGTGCTCCGCATCAATTAACGCAGCCGTTCCTCCAAGTTTTTGTGCTTCCGCCATAATATGTTGAACCAAAGTTGTTTTACCGGAAGATTCAGGTCCATAAATTTCAGTTATTCTACCTCTTGGAACTCCGCCAATACCTAAAGCGAGATCCAAAGCTATGGAACCTGTAGGAATTGCCGGAATGCTATCTTTTGTTGCTTTATCTCCAAGTTTCATAATAGAACCTTTGCCAAACGACTTCTCAATTTGGGCGAGCGCTGACTGTAGAGCTAAGCCTTTTTCTTTTTTTTCTTTACTTTCTTTATTTTCCTTGTTTTCTTTATCTGCCATAGTTAACATTTTATCAATAACCCAGAGTTTTACAAGAACTAAAAATCTAGTGTGAGTAGAATCAAGGTTAATTATTTATTTCTGGGGCAGAACTTACTTTAACAAAAAATTTATCAATCTCCGCAACCAGCTGTTTTGGCAAATATTTGGCTTTTAACAAGTAACCATCGGCTCCAAGCCTTTTTGCCTCGTTCGCTATGTTTTCTTCTCCTAAATTAGTTAATAAATACACAGGCGTATTCTTAATATCCGTTGTACTTTGTTTAAACTCTTTTAAAACTTCGATTCCGGTTAATTTAGGTAACATAATATCAAGGAGAACTAAGTCGTATTTTCCGTCATTAGAAACTTTAATAGCTTCCTCCCCATCTGAGGCAGTAACTATAAAATATCCTGCTTTTTCCAAGACAGTTGTATATAAATCACGAACAAACGCATCGTCTTCAATTAACAAAATTCTTTTACTCATTTTTCCTCCATATACATTGGTACTGTAAAACTAAAGGTTGAACCTTCTCCAAATTCACTTTCCATCCAAATTCTACCACCATGCATCTTAATTATCTCGCTTGAAATAAAAAGTCCAAGTCCTGTACCCTTTATTCCTTGCTTTAAAACTCCTGAAACTCTATAGAATTTTTTAAATATATGAATTGTAGATTCTTTTGGAATTCCAAGCCCGGTATCTTTTAAATGCGTTGTAATAAAATCTTCTGAAACTTCAAAGAACACACTTACCCTTCCACCTTCTTTATTATATTTTATAGAATTATCCAAAAGATTTGATAAAACCTCCGAAATCATTGCCTTATCAACATAAGCAAACTGGTTATTAAAACCGGAATCCGATACCACAAGTTCAATATTCGCCGTTTTCGCATTTTGTTGAAAATCCTCAATAACACCTTTTACAAACGGGAGCCACTCAACCTTTTCCTTATTTAATACAAGGGAGCCTCTCTCAATTCTTGATATGTTTAATAAATTCTCGACTAATGTATATAGATAGTTTGAACTAACGACAACTTTTGTTAAATACTCTTCGTGGACTTTAGAAATAGTTCCTTTAAGTTCGTCGCTTAATAAAGAAAGGTAACCTCGAATCGAAGTTAAAGGCGTCCTCAGCTCGTGTGCTGCAATTGAAACAAAATCAAGTTTCATTTTCTCAAGTTCTATTTCTCCGGTAATATCGGTTATGGTTACAATACAACCAATATCTACCTCCTTGCCGTTTGGAATTGAAGAACTCGTCATTCGAATATATTTTTTCTGGCCGTTTCTTGTAATTAAAGTCAATTTGTCATTTGTGTAAACATCTTTATCCTCCATAGCTTTGTAGTTAGGACAATAAGATCCGAACTCAAGGGGAACTGAATTTTCAAAAAGCCTAATTACGTCATCCGATTTCTTACCTTCTATTTCAGAAAACAAAAACCCTGTTAATTCTTCCATAGATCTATTAAAAGCTACAATTTCGCCATGTTTATTTAAGGTAATTACGCCGTCGCTTATACTTCCAAGCGTTGTTGCAAGAATATCTTTTTCGGCTCCAAGCTTTACAGTTCTTAATGCAAGATTTTTTTCAAAATTTGAACGCATGTCGTCAAGCTGTCTTATATAATAAGTTACTTTTTCCTCCAACTCTTCTTTATTCATCTTTTTTAGTCTCTCTTCATCAAAGATTCCGTCAGGAAGATTTAGAATTAGCCCCTCGAGCTCCTTTTCAGAACCAAATCTATCCTTAAGCCTTGTTATTAAACTTTCAAGACGTGATGAAGCGGTTTTAAAATCAAACTCTAAAAGGTATATGCTGTAAATTAGCTGTATTAGTTCTATTTTCTCGTCACGGGAAAGCGCAGATATATCGTACCCACCTGTAGTGTATCTAATATTTGGGAATCTGCCTCTTAAACTTTCCTTTATCTTGCCTTCATCTATTTCCCTAAGGCTTTCTTCCAAGTATTCATCGGCTATAGAATCAAGCAAAATGTTCTTTGTTTTAATAACGGCAGGAAATTTCATTTACTAAAGGATAATTTATCTTTCCAATAATTTCAAGGCCGTTTTTAGCCTTTGTAAAACCTCTTCTTTTCCCAAAACTTCTAGTGTGTCAAATAACGGTGGAGTGGCTTCGGTGCCGGACACAGCTACTCTTAGAGTCATAAAGGCTTGTTTAGGCTTAAAACCTGATCTCTCCAAAATTTCATGAGACTTATTTTCAAGTTCCACTTTTTCCCAAACTTTAAGAGATTCAAATAACTTGGTGTAACTTTCAAGAATCTTAACTTCTTCTCCTTGCGCGTGTTTCTTTAATAAATCAGCTAACACAGTTGGTTTCCTAAAAAAATACGAAGTTAAAGGAATAAATTCTCCCAATGTCTTCATTCTTTCCTTTACAAGTTCAAGGGTTTTTAATACATATTTCTCGCCCAATTCTTCTACACCCAAGTCCACGCTATATTTATTGCTCCATTCTCTTAGAGCCTTTAGCAAATCAATCGTTGGCATGTTTCTAATGTAATATCCGTTAAACCAAGAAAGTTTATCTCTATCAAAAACCACTAAATCAGTTTTGTGAATTTTGGAAACTATAAAATCGTTTATAAATTCTTCCATGCTGTATATTTCTTTTTCGGTTCCGGGATTCCAACCCAAAAACATTAAAAAGTTTGTCACGGCTTCTGGTAAATACCCTTGTTCCAAAAACTCAGTTGCAAATACAGCTCCAAATCTTTTCGATAATTTTTTGTTTTCGCCGGCCTCTTTTAAGTTTGGCAAATGAATATAAACGGGTAATTCCCATCCAAAATACTTGTATAATAAAACGTGCTTGGGGGTTGATGGAATCCAATCATTCCCCCTTATTACATGTGTTATTTCCATTAAATGATCGTCAACAACAACAGCTAAATGGTAAGTAGGAAAGCCGTCGGATTTTAGTAAAACTTGATCATCCAAATCGTTTGAATTTATTTCTATCTCGCCAAATACTTCGTCTTTCCATTTTATTACTTCATTTGGTTTAACATTTAGCCTAATTACATACTTTAAACCCTCGTTCAAATTGCTTTTTACCTCATCTTTTGATAACAAAAGGCATTTTTTATCATATTTGGTTGATGGCATACCTTTGGCTTTTTGATCCTCACGAAGTTTAGTTAATCTTTCTTCTGAACAAAAACAGTAATAAGCGTTTCCTTTTTCTATAAGCTCTAATGCATGTTTTTTGTATATCTCAAGCCGTTGAGACTGAAACGAAGGTCCTTCATCCCAAGAAAATCCATAATCTTTTATAACTTGAAGAATCCTATCGCTTGCACCTTCAACAAATCTCTCTCTATCGGTGTCTTCAATGCGAATTACAAATTTTCCATTATTCTTTTTTGCGAAAGCGTAGTTGTAAAGGACAGTTCTTATATGTCCAATGTGATATTCTCCGGTTGGGCTGGGCGCCATTCTAGTTTTTACCATACTTAGAACATTCTAACATGAAAAAAACATCACCAAACCGCTGTGATAGAATTACGTTATGAAACTTTCAGTTATGGCTCCGCTTGTTAGAAGGTCAATAGCAATTATTTCTATAACATTTAGTCTTTACTTAATCTGGCTTTTTACAGCACCGGCATTAAAACAAGCTTATTTAAGCCTTTTTCCTCCAAAAGATCTTCCAAATCAAATGTATGGCGCTTTAGATCCACTATTGTTTCAGGCTTATAACACACTAAATACAAATCCCGATTATATTCTAAATACAAAAACCGGCGGACTTCCAAGCGGAATTCCGAACAAAATGACTGTGTACAAATTCATTTCTCCGGCATTTTCGTATAGCGCCGGAAAACAAGCCAGATTGGATGCCGAAAAGTTAGGCTTTAACGACTCCATGATAGTTGGCGATATTCAAGGAGATATATACAAATGGAAAAATGACAAAAACTCAAGTAATTTAAAGGTTACTATTTACTCAAGAGAATTGGAGCTTAATTCAAACTTACAAAACGCTCCTGAATTATATGAACAGGGTTTAACAACCGGCGAAGCTTTAAACGCAGTAAAGAATAAATTAAAGCAGATAGGAAGATTTAACGATCAGCTTTACATTGACGGTACCTCAACAATAAAGCTTGGAAAATTTGACGGAACTAGAATAATTTCTGCCGATTCGTATTTAGAAGCACAAATTGCAAGAGTTGATTTTTTTAGATCAATTGGGAGAGGAAGTACAAAATATAAAATATTAAACACTGACAGCAAGAAGGGATTATTATCTTCAGACTACATCAATCTTCCAAAAGATAGTGAACTTTTGAGTATTCCTAAAATGGAAGCCAACCAATGGGAAATCGACCCTCAGTCAAACGCAACGTACCCAATAATAAACGTGGCACAAGCGTGGGATGCGGTAAAAAATAACAAAGGAACAATTTCAAATATCACTTCAAGATTTAAAACACCCTTTGAAGAATACGCGTCAATAAATGTAGACAAGGTACTAATTAACGACATTTACCTTGCGTACCTAGACACCAAAGTTCAGCAAAAATACCTGCTACCAATGTATGTGTTTGAAGGAAACTTTACGGCTCCGGGCGGAGAAACAGGTGAAATAACCATTTACTACCCGGCCATTCCTGCCGAGTCAACAAAACAACCCGAACCACACTACAACCAGCTGTAACTGAGTAATATCCATTCCAAAACTTTTTTTGTATCAGTAAATCTATCTAAGCTTCCCATTACAACAATAATAATATCTTTCCCTTCCGCCCTATACTCATAAATTAAAACTTCGCCCGCAGCATAAGTTCTACCTGTTTTAATTCCAACCGTTCCAGGAAGATTCCATAACAAATCGTTTGTGCTTCTTATCTGTCTGCTATTTCTGGTAGTAGGGCTTTTTAAAGTAATTTCACGCGTTCCTACATTTTCCTTAAGTAAAATGTGCTTTAAAACCTCTTTAGCTAACTTAGTAAGATCGTCGGCCGAAGAATAATTATCACCGTTTTCTGCGTCAAGACCTACAGGATTTGTAAAATGAGTATTATTCATGCCTAAACTTAGGGCTTTCTTATTCATTAAGTCAACGAAATCTGTGTATGTTACCTTTCCAACACCCAAGGCGCATGCAGCATCGCCCGAAGAATAAATAAGAAGTGTTTTTAATAAATTGTCTACGTTATCAGTTTCTCCAGAAAGATATCCGGCTTTTTGAGTATCTAAATTAGTACAAAAACTAGGAACCGTAACAATTTCACTGGTTTTATACAAATCAAGCGCAACTAGCGCTGTCATTAGCTTAGTAGTAGACGCAGGAGGCAATTTTTCATCTTTATTATTCTCGTATAAAATTTTTCCTGTGTTATATTCAATTGCCAAAATTGACTTTGATGAAACTTCCGGAAAATCTTCTGACTTAACTAAATGCGGTAATACTTCGAAAGTTTTTGAGGTTGAAGCTCCCAAAACCAACGGTCTTGAAGATGCGTAAAAACCAAATATCTTTGACGTATCAAAATATTTAGACCAATTTAAGTTTATTGCAATTCCCGAAAGTATAGAAATAAAAACAACTGAATAAATTAACCCTCTTGCTGATGATTTTAACAACAAAGCCGGAAGACTACCTAAAATTTCAACGAAATATATTATTTTCGCAAATACAATCAAACAATATATTTTTATTTTCTGGTTATTGCTTAAATTCATATATAACCGGATTCTCAACTTTTATTAAATCCTTCGCCTTCATTCTAATTGAAACCGAATGAGAGCCTGCATTAAAAGCAACAACTTCCTTTTCCAAAAAACTTGAATCAAAATAAGACTTTAAGTTCATAGCTTTTCCAACAGGAGGAATTGACCCAACTTCAAGTGTAGTAATTTCTTTTACTTCGGTTATCGAGGCCATTCTTAAATCTTTAACATTAAATTTCTGTTTGAACTTTCTTAAATCAACTTTTTTATCTCCTGGAACAACAATAAGAATAGGGTTTCCATCGGCCATAAAAACCAACGTCTTGGCTCCACTTGATAATCCTGTATCTCTTATTTTGGCCGCATCCGCACTAGTATAAACGGGCTCGTGGTTTAATAGGTCATACTCAATGCTTAATGAGTCAAGAATCTCTTTTATTTTTTCCAAAACTGACATATTTTATGGAGTTAATCTTTTTACATCTCTGGGCAAAAACGTAGCTTCTTTAACACTTGCTAAATCAAGCATTTTCATAACCAGCCTTCCGGGCCCAATTCCTACTCCACCATGAGGAGGACACCCGTATTTAAAGAAATCAAGATAATACTTTAAAGATTCTACAGGCATTCCCTTTTCTTTCGCCTGTTTTACTAATACATCGTACCTATGCTCTCTTTGGGCGCCAGTTGTTACTTCAAGGCCTTTGTACAATAAGTCAAAGCTTTTTGTTAATAATAGATTGTCTTCGTGCCTCATGTGATAAAAAGGCCTTGCTTCAATTGGATAGTCGGTTAGAAAAACAAAATCATGTCCTGTTTCGTTTTTAATTATTACCGAAATTTCTCTTTCTTCCTCAGGAGATAAATCAAAAAACTTTTCGCTTTTAACTCCGGCTTTTTTAAGTTTTTCTTTAGCTTCTTTTATTGAAACTTTTGGAAACGGAATTTTTGGAATTTCAATATCTAGTCCCAAATCACTTTTTACTTGTTCAAAGGCTTTAACTAATAAGCGTTCCTCCATTTCCATAACTTCAAAATGAGAATGAGTATAAGAAACCTCAAAATCCCAACCGGTAAATTCAGTCATATGACGTGTGGTAAAAGAAGGTTCAGCTCTAAAAACGGGGCCTACCATAAATACCTTTTCAAAACCCGAAGCCATTGCCATTTGCTTATAAAATTGAGGGGACTGAGCTAAATAAGACTTGCCTTCAAAATAGGATACTTCAAAAACCTCAGCGCCTGATTCGCATGGAGTACTCATAAAAGACGGGGTATAAATTTGAATAAATCCATTTTCATTTAAAAACTCACGCGCTCCTTTTTCGAGTGATGTCCAAACTCTAAAAATTTGCTGTCTTTCTGGTTTTCTTAAATCAATCCATCTATAATCAAATCTTTTTGGCGCGTCTGTTTCCTCCCCTCCTTTTTCTGAAACTACAGGAATCGGAAGGTTTGGATCGGAAATGGATAAGATATTAATATTTTCGGTTTGAATTTCAAAACCTCCGGGCGCTTGTTTTTCTGCTTTAACTATTCCTATTATTTCAACAACCGATTCAAGACTAAGCTTTGAAACCTTTTCAAAATCCGCGCAATCCTTAGTTACAACGCACTGTAAAATTCCGGAAACATCTCGTAAAATCAAGAACTTTATTTTCCCTTGATCCCTTATAGTTTGTATAAATCCTTCAATAAGCACCTGCTTGGTATCTTTTTTTGAAATATCGTTTATTTGAGTTCTTTCTTGTGTCTTCATGTAGTTAATAGTATACAAGAAAGATTGTCATTTGACATACTACCCTATAGCGTGTATAATTACACTAATGCTGAGAATGGCTCCACGTCAGGAGGCTGTTTTCATTTCTCTAATCATTAAATCCATATATTTCTTGCCGTTATAAACATTTGATTTTAAATTAAAAGCGATATCAACCAGATCTCCTATTTTAATATTCGAAAACTCTTTTTTTCTGCTAAACAAAATTCCTTTATAATACTTTCCATCAAATAAAAACTTAAAAGACAAATGATTTGAATCCTTTCCAACAGTATTAACAGAAGTAACCCCAACATTCTTACTCATAAAAACGGGTTCCAAGTTTCCTATTCCAAAAGGTTCCATTTCTTGTAACTCTTCCATTACCTCAACATCTAAAATATTTAAAGGAACCTCCGCATCAATATCTATAAATGGAACAAGTAAGGCCTTGTCAATATTTTTTTCGCAATATTTTTCCAAACTATTTTTTAATTTTGAAATATTTGCTTTTTTAATTGCAAATCCGGCAGCCATAGGATGTCCGCCTAAACTTTCAAATAAACTTTCAGATTTCCTAAGAATTGAGATAATATCAATACCGGCTATAGAACGAACCGAACCCTTCCCAATTCCATCAGACATACTAATTACAATGGAAGGCCTGTAATATTTTTGTGTTAATTTAGCAGCAATTAATCCAATAACTCCCTCGTGAAAATCCTCGCTTACTTTAATTATAATTTCCGGTATATTTTTTAATTCTTTTATATCGCTTAACTCATACATTTTTAAAGTCTTGTCCTGGCGTTCTTTATTTACCTCGTTTAATTTATTTGCAATTTGTTTTGATTTTACTTCATCTTCTTCTATTAGTAATTGTAAAGACTCACTTGCGTTTACTAATCTACCGGTTGAATTTAAACGCGGGCCTATTACCCAGCCTAAATCGTATGTAGAAATAACATCTTTTGTTTTTCCGGAAACCTCCAAAAGTTTTCTTAAGCCAATATGAGTATTAGAATTTAAAATCTCAAGACCTTCTTTAACTAACGATCGATTAAACCCAACTAAAGGCTGTAAATCGGTAACCGTGGCAAGGGCAGCAAATGTAATAAAGTCATTTTCTTTAACTCCTAAGGCTTGAGACAAAAGTAAAGCAATGGCTGACGCAACAATACTATCATCCCAAACAATACAAAAAGCCTTTGGAAGTTTTGCCGTCTTTTGATGATGATCGGTTATTATCACTTCAAATCCATTTTCTTTTGCTAGTTTCACTTCTTCATTCGCGGTAATTCCACAATCAACTGTTATAAGAAGTGCTTTTTCTCCTCCTACTAGTTTTTTAATGTCCGATATTGACCTCTTTGACAATCCGTAGCTGTGAACAAACCTGTCGGGAATAAACGCATAACATTTTTTGTGCTTTAAATTCTTATAAATTGTTTTATATAAAATTGCGGTGGAACAAATTCCATCAGCATCGTAATCTCCGTGTATAACAATTGGAAGATCTTTTTTTACATATTCATTAATTTTTTGTGACGCTAACTTAAGTGATTCTTTAAAGTCAACCGGAAATGATTTTAAATAAGAATACAAGGGCGGTGGGTTTAAAAATTTTTCTTTATCAAATATCCCTCTATTTTTAAGAAGTGTAGATAAAATTTTGTCTTTATCTTTTATTTCACTTTTAACTTCCCATCTTTTCATAACAACTAACGACCTTTTTTATTAATATATTCTTCCCAGTAAACAAGAATTGGCGACGCGGTAAATATTGAAGAATAAGTTCCCGAAATTATTCCAATAACAAGAGCCAAAATGAAATCCCTTATAGTAGCGCCTCCAAGTAGTAAAAGAGAAGTTAAAACAATTATAACTGTAAGTGAAGTAGCAAAAGATCTATTTAGAGTTTCGACTATAGAAAAATTAACTACATCCGAAAACCCTACAGACTTTGGAAGCTTTCCGAGGTTTTCACGAATTCTATCAAAAACTACAATTGTGTCATGAACAGAAAACCCAATTACAGTAAGAACCGCGGTAATAAAAAGTGCGTTTACCTCAACATTAAAAAACTTGCCTAAAAATGAAAATACACCAATTACAACAAAAGCATCGTGAAGCATGGCAATAATAGCTGAGATTCCAAATCGAAAGCTCGCATAAGGCTTTGGAATATTTCTAAAGGCATACGCAATGTACAAAACTATGCCAATTGACGCGGTAAATAGAGCTATTAGAGCTTTTCTCGTAGTTTCTTTTCCAACCGAAGGTCCAATGGTTTCAAAAGAAACTTGCTTTGCGTTCTTAAAACTTTTGCTAATTTCAGCCTTAAGTTCAGTATCTTTAGAAACTTCCACCGGTTTTGTTCTTATTAACGCCTTATTTCCGGAATAAATTATAGACTCAATTTGTATTTTCTGATCTGAGAAAACTTTTCTTAACTGAATTTCATTTTTTGAAACATTCTGTCCAAAATCAAATTCAAAAACAGATCCGCCTATAAAATCTATAGACAATCTTAAACCAAAAATGGCCAACGAAATAATACCCGGCACCAAAAGACACGCGGAAAAAATCAAATACCATTTTTTATGTTTCATTATATTAATTTGCATGTTTTACCTCTTTTGGGTTTTCGTAGAATAAATTAACCAAAGTTCGTGTAACAAAAATGGAAGTAAACAAAGAAACAACAATTCCAATAAAAAGTGTTAAGGCGAATCCTCTAACAAATCCTGTTCCAAAATAAAATAAAACAAGTGAGGTTAAGATTGAAGAAATGTTTGAATCCTTAATTGAATTCCACGCTCTCTCAAAACCTAACTTTACTGCTAGTCCCATTGGTTTTCCCCACAAATATTCCTCTTTAATTCTTTCGAAAATCAAAATATTCGCATCTGCTGCCATCCCAACCGATAATATAAATCCCGCAATACCGGGAAGTGTTAAAGTTACGGGAATTAGTTTAAATACAAAAAACACGATCAAACCGTAAATTAATAAAGCAATATCAGCCATTATTCCAAATCTTCCATACGAGTAAACCATAAATATTAAAACGAGAATTAAACCAACTAAACCCGCGAAAATACTTCTATGAACAGAATCGGCGCCTAAAGTTGCTGAAACAGTTTTTTGCTCAAGAATCTCAACAGGGATTGGAAGAGCTCCCGCTCTTATTTGCATACTTAAAGCATTTGCAGTTTTAACATCAAAATTACCGCTTATAACAGGATCGTCCGTTAATCCTTTCGCCAGATTCTCATTTACGATTGGCATTGAAAGAGGGCTTATATCCTGATCTAAATACAAGGCGACAGGCTTATTCACATTGTTCTTCGCAACTTCCGAAAACTTTCTTCTTCCTTCCGTAGTGAACAGCAATCTAATTTCCGGCTTATTAGAATCAACAACTTTTGAACTAGAAAAAACTACATCAACACCTTTTAAGTCTGACCCTGTAACATTTGTATCTTCCCAAAGGTCCGGATTATAGGCAAATTCTTGAATTTTACTCTCGTCCCAAACTTCACCTTTCTTTATTACCCTAAATTTTAACTGCGCTGTTTGGCCAATAAGTTTTACCGCGGAAGTAACGTCATCGATCCCAGGGATCTCAACTATTATCCTGTAATCTCCGCCAACATTTGAAGTAGTAATGCTTGGTTCTGATACGCCTAATAAATCAATTCTTTTGGAAATTATATTTCTTGCCGATTCTAGTGCAGCTTTTTTTTGACTTTCTTGAATTTTTGACATGTTGGCTTTAAGGACTATCTTTATTCCTCCCTCAAGATCCAATCCCCTCTTTACCTGTCTAAAATCAAAATTCATCCTCCCGCCAAATAATTTTAAATAATAACCTCCAATGTATGAATCTATATTTAAGTATTTATTTTTAATGACGATTGGAATTCTAGGTATTACTGCAAGTAAGGAAATTGCAGTTATAGCCGAAACGAGCCCTAATCTAAGATAAAGAGTTTTTCCAAAATAAAGATTTTTAAGCATAGGAAACAGTATACCGTATCTTTAAGAAATTGAACTAAACTCCTCTTCGTCCCCAATTAACATTACTCTGCTTTGTGAAAGGATTTTAACTATAAAAGGATCATTTCTTCTTTTCCTAAAATTAAATTCATCTTCACCCATAACCGTGTAATTTAACTCCCTATTTTGCTTCTTTTCTTCGTTTGAAACTATATTTTTTAAAACTTCAATATTAACTCCACCTACAACAAACAAGTCTACATCAAGTACTGTAGAAGCTCTCCCTCTAACAAAAGACCTTGCCAAAACAGCGTATTTTGCATTTCCTAGCTCTTTTTCAGCTTTTATGATATCAGCTCCAATTCCATCCTCTTTTACAAATAATGAAAGGAGTTCAGGATAATAAATTGAACTTGAGTTTAAAGAATAATAAACTCTATTACCACTCGGCCTTCTTCTTAAAAATCCTATGGAAGTTAGTTTTTGAAGCTCGCGTCTAACAGCATTAATCTCACTCCCAACAGCTCTAACAAGAGACCTAACGTGGTAAGACTTATCTTTATCAAAAAGAAAAATTTTTAGAATCTTTACACGGACAGCCGAAACAAACAAATCTTTCAGCATATTAAAAGCCAAGAGCAGATAGGCTCAAAATTTATAATTATTTATACACAACTAGGTCAACATTTCTGTCAGGCACTATGCTTATCCAAACTGTACCTCTGTTAAACTTAAATTCTGCACCGTCATGATCAAAGAATTTAGTTCTATCATCTCTTCCGGCCTTGCTCCAAGTAACCTTGTTAACTTTTCCATCTATAAAAACCAACCCGTTGCCACTTCCAATAAGTTCATAAATTAATCTACCTTTTTCATCATCTATGGCATTGGTTTCAGTTGCAAACTGCACTATAACATTCTTTGCCCAAATTTGCTTTCCGCTTTCTCTATCCTTATGTAAAATAGGAGCCGAAGAACTATCGTAGCCTGTAAATCTTAAATAACCGTTAGTTTTTTGATCATACTTCCAAATTGCCGAATAATCACCTTTATTCCAGAAATCTATACTCAAATCGTTGGCTTTTGACGCGCTGTCGTAACCTTCTTTGTCGTTTTTGAACTGCCACGCATCAAAATCCCTTTTACCAGCCCATCCTAGAGTATCAGCAACTTTCCTTAGCTCAACCCCACTTGAATAGGCGGTATGTTCTGTTGCAACGTTCAATGAAGTATCGCGCCAAAATTGACCTCCTCCTCTACCCAAACTCCTCACAGGCCACGTTTCAATGGCCAAAAGAGCCTGTGGAGACCACCCTATGTGCATAAGCATTGCATCTCCCAACTCTTTGACCAAAACTAAGTAATATTCTCGTGCACTCCTAATCGGACCTATTTTTTCGGGAGTTTTAGATAAAAAGAATGCCAGAAACCTTGTAATACCGCCTTCCGCAACAATTTCATACACTAAATCCGCGTTTATTAAACCGGATTGGGGTCTGGCATCGACGTGATTATTTATCATTACAGCCAAGGGTCTTGTGTCTATAAATGACTTGGAATCCGCTTCAGTAAAAAGTACTCCGTTTAAAGAATCTTGCACCTTCTTACCACTCTCTTTACCGCCCCTTGAATCGGTAGAATTTGATATTGGATGAAGTATTTCTTCTACGCTTGATCCTAAAAATTTACTGCCTAAAAAGAAAACCAAAATTCCTGCTAAAACTACACCTGCCATTATGACTACAATTTTTGGAATTTTATTCATACCTAAATTACCTCTTTCAACTTAATTGCCTCCCTACAATTTTTGGAATTTTATTCATACCTAAATTACCTCTTTCAACTTAATTGCCTCCCTACAATTTTTGGAATTTTATTCATTACTTCATTGCCTCCTTAACAACATCTTCTTCTTCAACAGACAATTCATAAATATCTTGCTTAGCTAACTTTACAGGTTTGGCATAAACTCTTGTACCACTCCTACCATGCAAACTAGATAATACAACTCCATCCCCTTTTTCACTAAGTAAAGCCAAAGAAAATGACTGATCGGAGCCTGTATCTCCAAAAGGATTAAATCTTTTTACTGCAACTCTTTGAACATGCTTTAAACTATCGTTTTTCAAATTATTAAGCTGAGAAAAAAGATTTTCCCCTTTTGAATATAACTCATCTAACTTATCAAATATTTTCTCAAGAGCATCAATAAGAGATTTTTCCTCGCCTATCTTCAACTTTTTATACTGCTTTATAACAATATAATATTGATAAGATAGATACGTCAACCACGCAAGTACTAAAACTTGTATTACACCAAATATTATGAGTTGACTGCCTGTCATTAGTTTCATTGTATAATTGAGTACAAACTTTGTCTAGACCGAAATTATGTGGTATCTTTTGCGTATGTCAAAGAAAAACAAGGAAAAAAACCTAAGACGAAAGATTGAAATTTTAAAAGCGCAAGTTAAAACTCAATATACTGTAGCCTCGCCTGTAAGAATTGAAAGAATTGAATCGAATACAAAAACACCGGAATTAAACGATAATGAGATAAAGAAAGCTCTAACTAAAACTTTTGTATTTTCCATATCCTCATTTGTTTTATTAGCCGGACTTAATTACTTTGGTGCTTTTGACTTATTTACAAAACTTCTTAAATTTTAATTTCGGCTTCTATAAAATCGTCTAGATTCCCATTTAAAACCGAATCTGGGCTTGTACTTTCAACATTAGTTCTTAAATCTTTAACTAATTTGTAGGGATGTAGTACATAATTTCTAATTTGGTTTCCCCATCCCGGAACTTTATACCCGCCTTTTAATTTTCTTTTCTCTGCTTCCATTTCCGTAAGTTTTATCGCATATAACTTGGCCTTTAAAACTTTCATGGCTTTTTCGCGATTTTTACCTTGAAAACGCTCCTCCTGACTTTCAACTACAATTCCTGTTGGCTTATGTTTAATTCTTACTGCTGTTGAAACCTTGTTTACATTTTGTCCACCATGTCCGCCTGCTCTAAAAGCTTCAAACTCTATATCATCATCTTTTATTTCAACTTCAATGGAATCGTCAATCAATGGAATTACTTCAACCAAAGCAAATGATGTTTGTCTAAGGTTATCTGCATTAAACGGAGACTGCCTTACAAGTCTGTGAACACCTGATTCATTTTTTAAAAATCCATAAGAGAAACTTCCAAAAATTTCAAATGATACGGTTTTTATCCCCGCCTCTTCCCCAACCATTCTATTTATTTCTTCAACTTTCCAGCCCTTTTTTTCACAGTACATTACGTACATTCTATGAAGCATCTCTGCCCAATCCATAGCCTCGATACCGCCTTGTCCCGCGTGAATAGATAAAATACAGTCCATTAAGTCGTGCTTGCCTGAAAGATAAACTTTCAATTCCAACTTTCTAAACTCGCTTTCAAATTCAACTTCATCTCCGCCTTCCATCAACATTTCAAGAATAGTGTACTCATCTACCTCTCTTTCAAGTTCTGCTAATGTCTTTGATAACTTTTGGCCTTCTTCCCAATCCTTCCACACACTCTCATTTGACAGCGTTTTTTTTAATTCGTTTATTTTTGCTATTTTTCCGTTAATATTAAGGTTTTCCCCAAGTTCGGAAAACCTAGTTTTTAGGTCATTCATTGGGGGATTATATCAAAAACCTCAAGACCCAAAGTAACTTCATCTCCCTTATTTATTTCGTTTGACAGCAATTTTTTAGCGAGATAATTCTCAACACTATCCTCTATAACGCGTGCCAAAGGTCTAGCACCCCATTCAGGACTAAATCCTCTTTTAGCAAGTTCATCAATAAGTTCTGGTTTAAAGTTTATCTTTACATCCTTTTCAATTGCCATGTTTCTTATTTTATTAAGCATCAAGTCCGTAATTTTTTTAACAGAATCCATGTCTAAGGGCTTAAATACAATAATACCGCTAAATCTATTTAAAAATTCAGGAGCAAAATGATCTCTTACTTCCTTGTTCGCAACTTCTTCCATTTCCTGAAACATTCCATCTTTACTAAAAACATCCTGAATCGCGCGAGTTCCAACATTACTTGTTGCAATAATTATTGTATTTGTAAAATCAATCACCATGCCGGAAGAATCCGTTAATCTTCCGTCATCCAAAACCTGAAGAAAAGTGAGTAAAATATTTGAATAAGCTTTTTCTATTTCGTCAAGTAAAATCAATGAAAAAGGTCGTAATCTTACTGCTTCGGTTAAAATTCCTTTAGTACTTCCATCAGGCGCCCCAACAAGACGATCAATACTGTCTTGCTGTTGATATTCACTCATATCTATACGGATCATTGCCTTTTTATCACCAAAATATACATCTGCCAAAGTTTTGGCTGTTTCGGTTTTTCCAACTCCGGTTGTTCCAACAAACAAAAAACTTGCGATTGGTTTATCCTCATTTCGTATTCCAACCCTTGCTCTCCTTAACGCGTTTCCAATTTGAACTATTGCTTGATCTTGGCCAATAACTTTTTTCTTCATTTCATCTTCTATTTTTAATAGTTTCTGGGACTCATCGTCGGTAATACTTGTAACCGGAACATTTGTCATTTCGGAAACTACAATCGCTACTCCTTCTGCAACAATGTACTTGTCTGCATCTCGAGCCGAGGTTGCAGCGCGTCCTAAAATATCTATTGCCTTATCGGGAAGAACTCTTTCGTGAATTAATTTTTCCGACAGCGCAACTGCTTTAAGAAGTGAGGGGTATGAAATTACAACAGAATAATCTTTCTCAAACTTATCAGCTACTACTTTAAGTATTTGTACTGTATCTTCTTTTGAAGCTTCCGGAATTTCAATTACCTGAAAAAGGCGTGCGAAAGCGCCATTTGGCTCAATATATTTTCTATAATTTTTAACATTCGTGGCGCCAATAAATTGAAGCTTTTCAGAAGACAAATATGACTGAAGAATTGAAAATGCTGAATACGATTCTCCCTGATCAGACGAACCGGCAAATAACTCATGTATTTCATCTATAAAAATTATGACATCGCCGGAACCAACTGCTTCGTCAAACACTAATTTAATTTTTCCTGCAATGTCACCGGCACTTTTTGTCCCGGCAAGTAAACTTCCGGCCTCAATACTAATAATTCGTTTAAAAGTGAGGGACTTAAATTCAGTTCCTTTTATAATCATAAATGCCATTGCCTTAACTAACGAGGTTTTTCCGCTTCCCGGTTCTCCAATAATCATTACGTTTTCGCTCGAAGAACTACTTAAAGTTTGTGATATCTCTTTTATCTCCTTTTCTCTTCCCACAATCTTATTGAAATATCCTTTCCTGGCATTTTCCGTGAAATCTTCTGAAACTGCGTCTAGATTTGGAGTAACTCTTCCTGTCAGTCCTTTATTAACACCGCCCATTTTCGGCATCACAAAATCCTCCTGCCATAAAAATATCCTAGACAGGGCTTCTCTATTTGAAACTACCCATTTTACCGCCTCTTCAATATCAGCCTCCGAAGATGAAAAATAAGAAAGTAATGAATCAACCTTAGGAATGGTTGCTAATACTGCTAAAAATACGTGCTCAGTTTCAACGTATCGAACACCGTGTTTTACTGCAAAATCAAAAGCAAGCTTTGCAAAAGCGTTTAAGTCTGTTGGCACAAATGGACCTGAAATTTTTTCTTCAACTTCAGGATTTAACAACTCTGCTTTTTTCAATATATAGTAAACTCTAGGAAATTTTAAAAACATTGGCACAGCGCTCCCTTTAAGTTTAAAAAGCAAATTTAAAAATTTTTCAGCTTCCGGTCTAAATGATTTTATAATGTCGCCTTTGCCCACTAAGGTTACTCGTTTTTTCGGAGTTCCCGAAATAACCAACTGATGTAAAATAAAAAGTGAAACAAAAATAGGTATCGACCAAAGCTTAAGAAAATAAATCAAAAGCAAAGGCGCTACATACCAAGTTATTGGAACAAATATAAAAAGTACAGAAAGAAGTGCAAATACTACGATGCCTGTGAGAATTAGCAAAAGTCGCATAAAAAACCCTATAACTCTACCAACTTTTGTGAAGTCGTTAAACAAAGGAACAAAAATAAGCCTTATATGAAGAGTCAGAGACAGGTCGTAGTTAACTAATATAAATATTCTTTTTGAAACAGAAAGAATCCTCTTTGGCGCGCGAATCGCCCACCAATACAAAAAGTCAATCAAATCACTAGGCAGTTTAGTAATCATTACTAAAGGATACCAAAAAAATAGTGTTAGGACATCATTCTCTCAACGAATATAATGATGGACTCCGGTCTAAAGCCCGGAGTCTCCTCTTTTCTTTGCAGAAAATAAACTCCCAAAACAAAACCCGGCAGGTACGTAGTAAAGGATATATAAAACCCATGGTATAAAAATTAGTGAAACAATTTTTCCAACATACGGAACAACCAAAAAAACCTTTCCAATTATTTCGTCTTCAGAAACCGGAATAGGATCATTAAAACTGTTGCTATCTCCTTTTGTGTAAAGTAACTTAACATCTCCAATTTCTTTAATGTTCTTTACCCTGTGAGTTATTAGATTACTAGACACATTCTTAAATTTAAAAGTTATTACATCTCCTATTCTATACGTAGTGCTTTTCATAATAAATACAATCGATCCTTGAGGCGCATACCGCGCCATGGAGTTTGATATTACCAAAATCGGTTTTATTCTAAACGTTAGATACAAAATATAAACCGTTGTAAAAAATCCTGCAGTTAACACTTGTTTAGGTATTCTTTTCTTGTCTATTTTCTTATTTTTTAACATTTTCTTCATATCTCAATCTGCTTCCCCCGGGTGAAAGCAGCTCTTTTTTACTTAAAGAGTTATCGAGTTAAAATCAAAATCGTAAGTTGCACTTTGGCCCTGTTTTGTACTACTCACGCTATCAGTTGAGAATCTTAGGACTAAGCCCTTTACACCACCCCCACTTACCACACCTAAATCAAATCCTTCCGTTTTCCATTTTATAATCGTTTTTTTACCCAAAGAATTTCCTAACTCCGCCTCGTCAACTACTCCATTTGAATTAGCATCATTCCACTCAATAGGTTCGACATTTATAATTGATCTAAGCTCCGCTGTATCGTTTGCGGTAAGATAGTTGGCGTTTGATGTTAACATTACGTTTCCATCCGACCCGTTATAAATCTTTACTGTATAGTCCTTGGTCCAATTTGACGATATCTTAGTAAAAATTGGTCCCGGAATCTGATCTGCTAAGTTTTCGGAATCAGTTCCAACAGCAACATCTTTCAATAGCTTAATCTCCGACCCGCCAACAGAAAAAGAAGCTCCAAGTATAGACGTCTGATCGGTAAACGCGGAAAGAGTAACTCCCGTTGTTAAAGCAATTAAAGTTATAACTGAAAAATAAGTAAGACTGTATTTTTTCATTTAATCACCCCCTTTCTCCTCTAGCTTGTTTGTAACAAACAAGCTTAAAGCTTTCATACTGGTAAAAGATTCATCGCTAACAATTATGTGATCAACAAGACTTATGCCAAGCCAACTACCAACTTCCGCTATCTTTCCGGTTAATAAAATGTCATCAGTGCTGGGATTTGTATCGCCTGAAGGATGGTTATGCACAATTACAATTGATGTAGCAAATTTTAAAAGCGCTTGTCTAAAAATTTCTCGTGGATCAAATGTTGTCTCACTAATACCTCCAATAGAAATTAAATCCTTTGAAATTATTTTATTTCTTGAATTTAAACAAAGTAAGTAGAGTTTTTCTTTTTTTAACTTATAAAATTCCTTTTTTGTGTACTCAAATATATCTTTTGGGTTTTTTATACTCTGGTTTTCGTGAACTTCTTTAATATTTGCTCTTAAACAAATTTCATTTACAGCTTTAATTGTTATTGCCTTAACATATCCAACATTCTGAAATTTAATTAATTGTTCTATATCTGCGGAAAGTAAATTATAAAAATTACCAAACTTATTTAGCATTTGACGGGCTAAATCAATTGCAGTAACGCCTTTTCCACCTGATCCAAGTATTATTGCTAAAAGCTCAATATCTAATAAATTTTCCTGTCCGATTAAATTGAATCTTTCCCTAGGCCTCTCCTTAATATCTAAATCTTTTAATGTATTTTTGTACATAAATACTAAAATACATTATTGCAATGTATATTGCAATATGGTAAATTCTATTTACAATGGATAAAAGAAATTCATTCCTTGGAACACAGATTAAAAGTATTAGATGCGAATCTGGTTTATCTCAAAAAAGATTTGGAAATAAAATAGGTGTTTCATCAAAAGCGGTATCTTCCTATGAAACCGGAAAGTGTATGCCATCACTAAAAGTTCTTAAAACTATATCTGAAGTTTACGAAACTGAATTTACAATCCCATATCCAAAAAAACTTGAGGACATAAAGGAAAATTTAAAGGAAGTAAAAGAAATAGTAAGAGATATAACCGAAAAATTGTCTTATCTCTTAGAGTATTGAGGTGCTTTTCTAGCTTTTTTAAGGAAGTACTTTTTTCTCTCAACCATTCTGGAATCTCTAGTTAAAAGTCCTTGTTTTCTTAAGATTTTTGAAAAATCCTCACTAATAGCAGATAAGGCTCTTGAAATACCGTGTGCTACAGCATCAAGCTGGCCGGTTTTACCCGAACCTGAAACCTTAATGCTTGCACTAAATTTAGAACCTGGATGAGAAACTCCCACTAAATGAAAGGGACGCATCCACTTTATTTTCTCCTTCTCAGTTGAGAAGTAGCTATCTATCGGAATACCGTTCACTACAAAATCTCCCTTGTCTTGATACAAAAAGACACTTGCAACAGCGGTTTTTCTTCTCCCGGTGCCCGAAATAAATCCCTTGATTACTGTTTTTTCTATTGGTGTATCGCTTTTTATCTTAACCATATCTTATTTAACCTGCCCCATGTGAGGATGCTCTATACCTTTATAAATATACAAATTAGCCAATCTGACTTTTTGAAGTTTATTTTTTGGCAACATACCTTTTACTGCTTGCCTAATCGCCCTGTCCGGATATTTTGCCATTACCTCGCCTAAAGTAGCGCTTCTCAAACCTCCGGGATAACCGGTATGCCTATAATATATTTTATCCTCTAACTTTTTTCCTGTAACAGCAACTTTTTCCGCATTTACAACAACAACACAATCGCCTACATTCATATTTCTAGTGTAAGTGCTTTTGTCTTTTCCCATTAACTTTTTAGCAACATCAACAGCAACTTTTCCAAGTATCTTGTTTTCGGCATCAATAAGATACCAATCTTTATTTATATTTTCTGACTTTTTTGGAGCAAATGTTTTATTCATCTTTCGACCATTCTAATCTAGCCATAGGAGCGCTATCCCCAACCCTGCGTCCAAGTTTAACTATTCTTGTATATCCCCCCGGTGTTTCTAAAAACCTAGGAACAACTTCAGAAAACAATTTCTTACCTTGCTCTGTTGTAGGCAAAACGCCCTTAATGTACTTTACAGCATTAAAATCAGCTTTTTTGGCTCGTGTAACTAGCTTTTCAATAAAGGGTTTAACAAATTTAATTTTGGTTTCTGTAGACTCAATTTTTCCATACTGCACCAAAGATCCTGCAAGATTACGCAAAAGTGCATCTCTGTGATCGCCATCCCTCTTTAGTCTTTGACCTAAAACTCGATGCATCATATCTAGTACCCCTTTTTAGCTTTCCTTAGATAATAATTTATTAATTTCTTCAACAGATTTTTCGCCTAAGTTTTTAATATCGGCCAATTCTTCCTGAGTCTTGTCCATTAACTGACTTAAACTCTTGATACCATGTTTTCTTAAAGCATTAATTGTTCTTGTAGGCAATGGAAGATCGTCAACTGAAGCGTCTTCAACTGCTTTCTTTTTCACACTTGAAGCGACTACTTCGGTTGGGGTAGTAACAACTATTTCGTCTTCTCCCTGTGAAAATCTTGCAAAGAAGCTTCTTAAAATACCTGAGCTCATCTCAACAGCTTCAGAGGGTGTAATACTTCCATCTGTTTCTACTGTAAAAATAAGTTTATCCAACCCTATTACTCTACCCATTCTAGTTGGTTCAACTGAATAAGATGCAGAAACAACAGGAGAAAAAGTGGCATCCAAAAGTATAACTCCCAATTTTGATGTTTCTCTATCTTCAACAGGAGAGTATCCATAACCTGGTTCAACAACAAGTTCAGCTTCAAATTTTGCATTTTTGTCAGACAGTGTAGTGATAAGTAAGTCTTTGTTTAATATTTCAGCCTCTGAAGAAAGGTCAATATCTGAAGCAAATACTTCGCACGGACCTGTCATTTTTATTCTACCCACAACAGGATTGTCCCCATGAACTTTAATTCTTACTTTTTTAAAGTTAAGACCAATCTCAATTACGTCTTCTTTCACTCCGGGAATTGTTGAAAATTGATGAGAAACTCCTTCTATCTTAATTTGAGTTATCGCACCGCCTCTTAATGATGTTAATGCAACTCTTCTTAAGGTATTCCCTAAAGTATTACCAAATCCTGTAGGCAACGGATCAAATGAAAACACACCTACATTACCTTTTTCAGATACTTTTAAAATTTTTACTTCTGATGGATTCAACTGCATAAACCTCCTTTAAATTATCTTGTATAAAACTCCACAATTAACTGTAAATTAATATTCTCAGATAAGTCGTCGATCTTTGGTAATCTTTCAAATTTAACGAATTTGTCTTTAATATTAGCTGAAAGCCAGTCAGGTAATAAAAAGCCTTCTCTTAACTGAAGCTTGTCAAACTCAACAGGTTTTATAATATCTCCAGCCCTTAACTCCATGGAGGGCGAATTATAAACCTTATTATTCACCATAAATCTACCAATACGAATTAACTGTCTCGCTTGGCCTCTTGATACTGCGAATCCGCTTCTATATACCATATTATCGAACCTAGTTTCAAGTTTCTGCATTAATTGCTGGCCTGTTACTCCTTTTGACTTCATAGCAACATTTACATAACTACCAAATTGTTTTTCCAATAACCCGTAAATTCTTTTGGCTTTTTGTTTTTCTCTAAATTGAAGCCCGTAAGGCGAAATTCTGTTTCGCGATCTGGAATTTCCGTGCATCCCCGGTGATTGGCGTTTCTTCGTTACAGCACATTTCTCACTTTCACATCTTGCGCCTTTTAGATAAAGCTTTTCACCCTCTCTTCTACACAATCTGCATTTTGGTCCAATATATCTAGCCATTTTTAAACTCTTCTCCTTTTTCGCGGTCGACAACCGTTGTGCGGAATCGGTGTAATGTCTGAAATTGCGGTTATTCTTAACCCTGCGTTTTTTAATGCCTTTATAGATGAGTTCCTGCCGGTTCCTGGACCTTTTACAAAAACCGATACTTCCTGCATTCCGGCAATGCTTGCTTTGTGTCCAACATCTTCAGCTGCTTTGGCCGCAGCGTACGGGGTTGACTTTCGGGATCCTTTAAAACCAGAGGCTCCAGAACTTCCTGAAAATAAAGTATTACCATCTAAATCTGTTATTGTAATGAGTGTATTATTAAATCCGGCTGATACAAAAGCCTTACCGGAAGTAGATATAATTTTTGTTTTAACTTTTTTTGTACTTTTAATATCTGTCATTTTAAGTCTTTGTTAATTTAACCTTCAAACCTCCAACTGTCTTTCTTTTACCTTTTCTGGTTCTTGCATTACTTCTTGTTCTTTGTCCTCGTACCGGCAAACCTTTTTTATGTCTGATTCCCCTGTAAGATTGAATGTCTACAAGCCTTCTAACATTCTGAGTCACAATTCTTCGTAATTCTCCTTCAACCGGAAACCTCATGTCATTTACGGCTTTTAAAATTTTCGAAAGATCTCCTTCAGTTAAGTCCTTTACCCTAAGGTTAGCATCAACACCGCTTTCAATTATTATTCGTTTAGCAAGAGACGGCCCTATTCCGTATATGTAAACTAAAGACGCTTCTATTCTTTTTTCATTCGGGATTTCAACTCCCAACAATCTTGCCATAATTTAACCTTGTCTTTGTTTGTGTTTAGGATTTCTGTTGCATATAACATACACAACGCCCCTTCTACGTACAACTTTACATTCCTTACATATTGTTTTAACTGACGCTCTAACTTTCATCTTGTGTGTTTTCCTCTTTCTCCGCATATCTATAAGAAATACGCCCTCTGGTTAAGTCGTGCGGAGAAAACTCAACCTTAACCCTATCGCCCGGTAATATTCTAATTCTAAACTTCCTTAACTTACCCGACAGTACTGCCATAACCACTGACTCATCTTCGAGCACAATCGTAAACATACCGCCCATATGAGCTTCTAATACTTTTCCATTTTTAATTATTACCTGTTTATTACCCATCAAGAAATACAAACCGCCTCTTTCCGGCGGGACATGAAACTACTTTAGATTTTCACTTTTTCTCTATTCCCACATCGGATTCTATCAAAATAAGTGACAGGAGTCAACAAAAACCCCTTTTAGTAACTACCGAGTCAAAACCAGCGGTCGATCCACCGTAACCGCGACAGTATGCTCAAATAACGCCCCCAAGCTCCTGTCCAGCGTTTCGATTGTCCATCCATCGTTGGCTACTCTGAGTTTAGGCTTACCTTTTTGGTAAATAATCTCAATCGCAAACACCATACCAACCTTTAGTTCTGAGCCTGAGTTTTTGCCTCCATAACCTGGAACATACGGATCTTCATGTAAATCAACTCCAATCCCATGGCCAACTAAATCTCTGGAAACAGAATATCCCGCTCTTTCAACTACCCTCTGCATGGAATTCGATATGTCGCCAACCTTGTTTCCTTTTACACAATTAAATATGCCCTGCTCTAAAGCCTGAATGCCTGTTTCCAAAAACGCTGTATGATTATTGGTTTCTACTTCAACCGAATAAGACAAATCTGTATGAAAACCCTTATACAGCACTCCTAAGTCAACACTTACAATGTCTCCCTTTTTTATTTTGTAAGTATTTGGAATTCCGTGAACTAATCCTTCATTTATGTTTATACAAGTTGTGTATTTATAATCTTCTACAGTCTTAAAAGACGGCAGGGCATTTTGATTCTTAATTACATCCTCGGCTATTCTATCCAAGCTTAATGTTGTGGCACCAACCTTAATACTTTTTAAAACTTCAGATAATGCAAGGGCAGAAATTTTTCCACCTTCGGCCATTAAATTAATTTCGTTTTGGGTTTTAAGTTTAATCATTCCCAATCCCAAGAGCAGAAACTGTATCGGTAAAAACATCTTCAGGTGGCTTATCACCATTTACCTCTGTCAAAATGCCCATTTTCCTAAAAAGATCTAATGACGGAACTGTCTTCTCCTCATAGTTTTGTAGTCTTTTTGTAACAATTTCCTCTCTATCATCATCTCTCTGAATTAGAGTTGCTCCACATAAATCACAAATTCCCGGCTTTTTCGGTGGATTTGAGTATATATTAAAAATAGATCCATCCACCTTACACTCTCTTCTTCCTGCAATTCTTCTTATGGAGATTTCTGCTGAAATCTTAAGCAGTAATACCAAATCAAATCCCGGATTAAAAAAGTCAAGATCACTTAACTGGCGCGCCCAACCATCCAATATAAATCCTCTGATACAATCTTTTTCTTGAACACGTTTTTCCAATATTTTTCCTACAATATTATTCGGCGCTAAATCTCCACGATCCATAGACCCTTTAATACCCTCATAATAGGGGCTTCTGGGATCAATGCTTCTTAATAATTTGCCAACAGAAATAACCGGAATTTTTAATCTTTCACTTAACAAACTCCCAATCGTTCCTTTTCCGGATGCGGGAGGTCCTATGAGTAAAATCTTCATAGCATTATTTAAACATATCCATTAACTCTTCACTTCTTCCTCGTAACTGCTTTTCTATTTTCTTATCCAGAATTTTCATAGTGTCATTTATTAAATCTCGTAATCTCTTATTTTCAACTCCGTCAACAATTATACTTACTATTCTTTTATCTCCCCTTACTACTACCGACACGTTACCTTCTTCTTTTAACGCGGTAATTTGCTCAACCTCTTTATTTAATTGAGACTGAGTCTTTTTGTATTTAAATATTTTTCTCAGATCTGGCATTTTAATTTAGAAACCCTTCATAATTTTTTGTTACTACAAGAGATTCCATTTGCCTAATTGTTTCAAGAACTACAGAGACTACAATTAAAAGCCCGGTTCCTCCTATTGTTACGGTTGTAACACCAACTCCTGTTTGAACTAAAAACGGCAGTATTGCAACCAAACCCAAAAAGACCGCACCAACTAAGGTGATTCTGTTCATAACGGCTCTTAGATATTGTGTGGTAGACTTTCCCGGCCTTATTCCGGGTACAAAACCTCCGCGCTTTTTAATGTCTTCAGATATTTTTTCAGGCGGAAACTGAACCGATGTATAAAAATATGTAAACCCAACAACTAAGAGAAAATATAAAACATTATATGAAACTGTACTTGGCATAAAATTTGAAGAAATGAAAAATCCTATTTTTTGTAATATCGCAACGGAAGACGCCTGCAAGGGCCCTGCTGCTGAGGACGGAATTAATACAACCGCAATAGCAAAAATGATTGGAATAACTCCCGCTTGATTTATTTTTACAGGAAGATAACTTGACACCCTTTGAGGACCGGCGCTTCTCCTTCCATATTCGAGCGGAATATTACGCGTCCCCTCATTTACCAAAACAACCCCTGCAATTACAAGCAGAGAAATTCCGGCGAATAAAAGGATATTAAGAAAATTATCACTATTTACGGTTGAAACAAATTTAACAAAAGATGAAGGAAGACTTGAAATTATACCTACAAAAATTAATAGCGAAATGCCGTTTCCTACACCATATTCTGTTACGAGCTCGCCTACCCACATTAAAAATAAAGTACCACAAGTTAACGTAAGTATTAAAATTATGAGTTTTAATGTTGGGAGAGACTGAAGTACGTTCTGTTTACTTAGAAAAAAATACACCCCATAAGACTGTAACAAAGCTAAAGGAAAAGTTATATATCTTGTATATGTATTTATCTGCTCTCTCCCTGTTTCACCTTCTTTTGACAATTCCTCAAGCTTTGGAATCATTATGGTTAATAACTGCATTATAATCGAGGCGTTAATATACGGACCAACGCCCAAAGTTACAATTGAAAAATTTTGCAATCCGCCTCCGCTGAATAAATCAAAAAAACCAAAAAGAACGCTGCTTTTTAGGAATTCCCTAACCGCTGTAACATCTACTCCGGGAACAGGTATGTGTGCCAATAGACGGAATATAAAAATAACAAGTAATGTGAATAAAATCTTTTTTCTTAAAGTTGCTGTTTTAAAAATTTCTAATATATTCATTGAACATTTCCACCGGCCTTTTCTATCATTTTCGTAGCGGTCGCAGAAAACATAAAGCCTTTAAAGGTGAGTTTCTTTGTAAACTTATCGCTTGAGAGTATTTTAAATCCGTCTCTTGCAACTTCTTTAACTTTATTAAAAGAAAGTTTTTTACCTGAAATAACATCTTTTGGTGTCACTTCACTTCCATCTTTAAAAGTATTAAAAAATGATAGTGGAATTGCAAAAATTCTTTTCGAGTTCTTATTTTTAAAGCCACCCATTTGCGGAAGTTTTTTATATAAAGGAACTTGGCCTCCTTCAAATCCTCTTGGAATACTTTTTCCGGTTCTCGACTTTTGTCCTTTTTGTCCCCGTCCAACTGTGTGCCCGCCAACCCCACTACCTATACCCCTACCAATTCGTTTGGCCGGTTTTTTATTTCCTTTTAATCTTGTTAGTGTATGTAGTTCCATTTATTCCTTTACCTCTTTTCTAAACTTAGAAAGGGCTTCAATTGCACCTTTTACACTTGTACCTTTATTTGTTGATCCAAGCATTTTTGCAGAAATATCCTTAATACCGGCTAATTCCATAACCTGTCTTATTGCCCCTCCCGCTATAACACCGGAACCTTCGGGAGCCGGTTTCATTTTAATAATCGAAGCACCGTATTTTGAAACTAGTTCGTATGGAATTGTGCCATTATGAACCACAACTTCAACCATAGCTTTTTTAGCGGAGGATACAGCTTTTTGAACAGCAGTTGGAACATCTCCGGCCTTGCCAAATCCAAATCCAACTCTGCCATTTCTATTCCCAATAACAACGAGCGCGGTAAAACTCATTTTACTCCCGCCCTTGGTCTTTTTTGAAACTCTTTTAATCTGTATTACTCTTTCTTCAAATTCTTTATCAACAACTTTCATATTTTCCTTAAAATACTAACTTTAAACTTCTTGCACCATCCGCAAAACTTTTTACCCTTCCGTGATACTTGTACCATCTTTTATCAAAAACTACATTAGTAATCTTGGCCACCTTAGCTCGTTTAGCAAGCAGTTTCCCAAGTTCAAAGGCAGCTTGGGTTTTATTTTTCCCAATATGCACCTCACGAACTTTATCTGATACATCAACTAATGTCTTGGCGGTTTTGTCGTCAACAAGCTGACCGTAAGTATACTTATTCGATCTAAACACACACAACCTTGGGCGCTCTTTAGTCCCGAAAATTTTTCCTCTTACCCGTAATATTCTTCTTAATTTATTGGATCTTAATCTAATTTTTTTCATTGCGTTTTACCTGCCTTTCCCGGTTTTCTTCTAACTACTTCGCCAACATAACGTATACCTTTTCCTTTGTAAGGTTCTGGTTTTCTATACTGTCTAATTTTTTCAGCTACTTGTCCAACCAAATGTTTATCCACTCCCTGTATTAAAATCTTTGTGTTTTCTTCAACTCCTATTTTTATTCCGGCAGGAGATATAAATTCTATCGGGTGAGAAAAACCTAATGATAAAGTTACACCTGTAGCACTTTCTTTTGCTCTATAACCAACTCCTATCATTTCAAGCCTCTTTTCAAACCCACTAAGCACCCCCGTAATCATATTCGCAATCAGTGCCCGTGTCATTCCTGCATATGCACCTGATTCCTTTGTCCCAACCTCAACTTCAACTATTCTAAGTTCAGTACCCAATATTTCTATTCTTACTTCAGGGCGCAATTTAAGTGACAAATCTCCCTTAGGTCCGTGCACAAAAATTTCGCCCTCTTTTAACTCGGCTTTGACATTTTCCGGTATTAAAATTAATTTTTTTCCTATTCTTGACATATCTTTACCAAACAATACAAATAACCTCTCCACCAAGTTTTCTTTTTTTGGCTTCATCCGAAGATAAAATACCTCTTGAGGTAGAAACAACCGATATCCCAAAGCCTCCTGCAATTTTCCTAAAACTTGCTGAACTTTTGTAAATCCTTCGTCCCGGTTTTGATATTCTTTTAACGTCTGTTATTCTTGAAACACCGTTATCATAAACTATATCCAACCTGAGTCTTTTAAAAGAGTCTCCTTTTTCTTTAAATACTTTTACGTTTTCAAGAAATTTCTTCTTTTTTAAGATCTCTGCAATCTGCTCACAAACGTTTGAATGTGGTATCTCAACAAAAGGGTTACCTGTCATTGAGGCGTTTTTTATGGAACTTAACATGTTTGAAATTCTATCTACACTCATATTTTTACCAACTGGATTTCTTAATCCCCGGAAGCTCACCTTTATGTGCCAGCTCCCTAAAACAAATTCTACAAATCTTAAATCTACCCATATAACCTCTGGGTCTTTTGCAAATACTACACCTGTTATATTCTCTAACTGTGTATTTTTTCGGTCTTTTATGTTTTGCTATCAAGCTTTTTTTTGCCATATTCTTATCTTGACTTTGCAACCTTTTGAAAAGGTACATTTAATGCATCAAATAATTTTTCACTATCCTCTTTATTACCTGAATTCGTAACAATACTAATTTCAAAACCTCTAATATTCTTCACATTGTTCTGATCTACCTCAGGAAATAGAGTATGCTCGCTTATACCAATATTCAAATTTCCGCCATGGTCAATTGACTTTCTATCTAATCCAGAAAAATCTCTAACTCTTGGGAGAACTATGCTGATAAACTTATCAAGGAAGGCCCACATTCTACTCCCTCTTAAAGTAACTTTGAGTCCAACAACTTCATCTTTTCGTATTTTAAATCCTGCTTCGGATTTTTTCGCTTTTCTGCGTGACGGAAGTTGACCTGTAATTTTTGCTAAATCAGACACAAACCCCTCAAGGGCCTCTTTTTGGTCTTTAATTGCACCGATTCCGGCATTTACAACAACTTTCTTAATCCTTGGTACTTGCATAACACTTGTAAATCCTAGATCGGAAAAAAGTTTTGACGACACCTCTTTATATTTTTCGTTTAATTTACTTGTCATTTTTTCTTTCAATTAGCTTTTCCTGACGGACCTTTTCAAATAACACCAAAGCTGCAGCAACACTCTGATTTAGAGACTGCACATTATTCATCATAGGTACGCGCACAACTATATCGCACTTTGCAACGATTGGCAAAGATAAACCTTCGTCTTCGCTTCCCAAAACCAATACTGTCGACCCTGTTAGATCAGCATCAAAGTAATTTATATCACCAGTTAGTTCAACTCCAACGATTCTATATCCCTCTTTTTTTAAAACTGATAAAGTGCTCTGAATACTTGCTCCAATAACAGGAATGATATTACTCGCTCCCATTGACACTCTTTCAACAATTGGCGTCAACGCTTGTCTATTGGTTTGCCCAACAACAATAGCACTTACCCCACTAGCTGCGGATGTTCTTAAAATTGCTCCTAGGTTATGCTCATATACTGTATCTTTAAGAATTAAGACAAGGGGATTTTTTGCTTTCGCTAAAACCTCTTTGAGCTTTTCTTCTTGCAACGTTTCTGATATTGCAATTACACCTTGATGCGAGTCTGTTTTTGTTATCTTATCCAAAAACTTTCTGTCTTTTCTCTCTATTCTAATATTTAATCGTTTTGAAATTGTATAAATTTTATCAACCTTTTCGCCACGAGCACCGATATCTATATAAATCTCAAAGACCTTTCTTCCCCTTTCCAAAGCTTCTAATACAACGTTTCTACCCTCTAACTGTGTCCTCACTTGTCAAATACTCCCCCGCATTTTTTACAAATTCGTATTTTCTTCCCGTTAACAATTGAGTAGCCTATCCTTACCGGCCTTGCACATTTTTCACAAAGAATCATTACATTCGAAATACTTAACGGTCTTTCTATACTCATAATTCCCCCTTCTTTTGAGGCTTTACCCGGCTTTACATGTCTTTTTGCAATGTTTATTCCGTGAACAATAACCTTGCCATCTAAAATTAACACCTTTTCAACCATTCCCTCCTTACCACGATCTTTACCGGAAATAACTTTTACTTTATCTTTTACTCTTATTCTCATTTACCATACCTCCGGCGCAAGAGAAACCAGCTTTAAATATCCGTTATCTCTTAATTCTCTACCTACAGGCCCAAAAACTCTTGTACCAACCATATTGCCGTCAACATCAATTACCACTCCGGCATTTTCACTAAATCTAATGTAACTACCGTCCTGCCTTCTTCTTTCCTTTCTTGTTCTTACTACAACTACCTTAACAACCGAGTGATCCTTAACGGTACCAGTAGACGAAGCACCGGAAACAGCTGCAACAACAACATCTCCCAAATATGCTACTTTACCCCTTTGACTAGTGGGTATTCCAATTACTTTAAGTTTTTTTGCTCCTGAATTATCAGCTACGTTTAATTCAGTTCCAACTGCTATCATTTCTTTTTCCCTTCGTTAATAATTTCAATAACCTTAAAGCTTACTTCCTTACTGTATGGACGTGTGCTCTGAATTTTCACAAGGTCACCAAGCTTAGCATCAATTTCATTCCTTGCTTTAAATCTTCTGGTATTTTTCATAACCTTGCCGTAAAGAGGATGCCTTTTTGGCATTTCTATAGATACCACAACAGTTTTTATCATTTTGTCCGAAACTATTTTACCTTTAAAAATTTTTAAACTCATTTTTCCCCCTTTTCAATTTGTAAAAGAATCTTTTTCTCAGTTAATACTGTTGCAACACGTGCAATTTCTTTTCTTAAAAACAGATTTTTCTTAAAATTTTTCCCTTTACCTTTTAAAACTACAACAACATTATTTTCCATATCTTTTACTAAACCCTCTAAAATGCCAAGAAGATCTTTTTCTGATTTTTGTCTATATTCAATTGTCCTTTTCGGTTTAATCTTTGTCATCTTTTATAAACATCGTGCTAAGCGGAAGCTTGTCCGATGCCCTTCCAAACGCTTCTCTGGCAACTGATTCACTAACTCCGGAGATTTCAAAAATAATTTTCCCCGGCCTTATTACAGCAACGTAATGATCTGCAGGTGCTTTTCCACTTCCCATTCTTGTTTCATTTGGTTTTTTTGATACTGCCTTTGATGGAAAAACTCTAATCCACAGCTTACCTTCTCTTTTTGTTTTGTGTGATATAGCTTTTCTTGCAGCCTCAATATGTCTTGAAGATAAAACGCCCCTCGAAATTGACTTAAGAGCATAATTTCCAAAAGACTTAGTAAATCCCCTTGTAGCATTTCCTTTACTGGTTCCTCTTTGCTGTTTTCTATATTTCACTCTTTTTGGTAGCAACATAATAACCTTTAAATTTCTAATTCGCCTTTATAAATCCAAACCTTTACTCCAATCATTCCATATAGCATTAAGCAGTGTACCCGAGCGTAATCTATATCTGCTCTTAAGGTTTGAGCTGGAACAGATCCTTTATAAACTATTTCTGTTCTTGCTATAGAATTTCCACCGCTTAAAAGCCCAGCCAATCTTATCCTTACACCCTTTGCCCCTCTGTCCATTGCAGAAGTGGCGGCAGCAGACGCCACTCTCCTATATGGAAGTCTTCTTTTTAACTGTCTGCAAATATAATCGGCCACAAGTTGAGCTTCAATTTCAGGAACTTTCACTTCCTCAACATTCAGGGAAACCTTTGATTTTGTAGCCTTTTTCAAAAGATCTTTAGCCTCTTCTGCTAATAACCCACCTTTTCCAATTACCATGCCGGGTTTTGAAACTTTAACTATAATCGTAATTTCATTTAACGATCTCTCTATATCAACCGATTTTATTCCGGCTAATTCAAATTTCTTTTTCAAAATTTTTCTAATTTCAAGATCCTCAAGGGCAAAGTCCGCGTAATCTTTTTTCCCGGCAAACCATCTTGAACTCCAATCTCTTGATATTCCAACTCTAAATCCGATAGGATTAACTTTTTGTCCCATTTTCCCTTTCAGATAAACCAACTACTATATGACTTGATCTTTTTAAAATTGGGCTTATTCTTCCTCTTCCTGCAAATCTTCCTGTTTTTCTAACCGGCCCTTGACCTACATAAGTTTCGTGAATATATAAACTTTCTTCTTTCAAATTCATGTTGTTTTTAGCATTTGCAATAGCAGATTTTAATACTTTCAAAACAATTTCAGAAGCCTTTGTATCATTAAATTGAAGTACTCGCTGGGCTTCTAATACTTTTTTACCTCTTACAATATCAAGGCTTAATTTCACCTTTTTTGCTGAGATATGGACATATTTAAGTTTTGCGTATACTTTTGCTTTTTCCATATTAAATCTTCTTTGACGAATGAGCTCTAAACTTTCTTGTTGGCGAAAACTCACCTAATTTATGACCAACCATTGATTCGTTCACATATACCGGCAAATGTTCTTTGCCATTATGAACTTCGAATGTGAAACCAACCATTTCAGGACTTATTGAAGAAGCTCTTGCCCAAGTCCTTATTGGCTTTTTCTCGCCTGATTCAATCATTTTCTTTACTTTTTTTAAAAGCTTTTCGTCTATATAAGGTCCTTTTTTCATTGATCGTGACATATTTACCTACCATTCCTTTGCTTAATAATATACTTTGACATTCCATGTCTTTTTCTGGTCTTTTTACCTCTGGTCTTCCAACCCCAAGGAGACTTTGGAGACGGCATACCAATACCTGTAGTCTTGTAAGAACCTCCATGTGGGTGATCGGTTGGATTTGCGTGAGCTACCCCTCTTATATGAGGACGTCTGCCTAAGTGTCTATTTCTTCCGGCTTTACCAAGGTTAATATTCTTCAAATCCTGATTGCTTAGAACGCCGATTGTAGCATAGCAGGATAAAAGAATCTTGCGTACTTCTCCACTTGGAAGCTTGATATTGGCATATCTACCCTCTTTAGCCAAAATTTCCGCACTACCTCCGGCCCCTCTAACAAACTGACCGCCTCTTCCCGGGTTAAGTTCAATATTATGAACCAGCATACTTAAAGGAATATTTTCTAAAGGCATAGAATTTCCAACTGAAGGCTCACATTTAACTCCTGACATTACCGTATCTCCAACTTTTAATCCCTCCGGAGCTAGTATGTATCTTTTTTCGCCATCAGCATAGTGCAATAAAGCAATGTTTGGACCTCTATTCGGATCGTATTCAATTGAGGCAACTTTTGCAGAAATATCAAGTTTATCTCTTTTAAAATCAACTATTCTGTACATTCTTTTATGCCCACGTTCCTGATGTCTGCTCGATATTCTTCCACTATTTCTCCCGGCTGCTCCACTTATAGGTACAAGCAAAGATTTTTCAGGTTTGCCTTTATATACATCTCTCACAAGTGTTTTTCTAAATCTTATACCAGCACTTGTTGGTCTATAACTTTTTATCATTTCTTTTCCTCAAATAATTCTATTTTTTGGCCTTCTTTTATTTTAACTATCGCTTTTTTCCAAAGTCCTGTTTTAACAAAGCCTGCAGTCCTACTTTTTCTTCTCTTTTTTCCCGGCATTACCATAGTTGTTATGCTCACTACATCAACTCCAAAAGTAGCTTTCAACGAATTAGAAATTGTACCTTTTGAAGCGT
>Ga0209343_10000977_pt1 | contig 39548 bp, 39 predicted proteins | sample RifCSPlowO2_02_FD_184026 | JGI IMG/M metagenome (GOLD analysis project Ga0209343, IMG submission 184026) | Groundwater microbial communities from Rifle, Colorado - Rifle CSP2_plank lowO2_0.2 (SPAdes) (version 2) | ecosystem: Environmental > Aquatic > Deep subsurface > Groundwater | place...
GTTTTCCTGCCATAACGTCACGCTGCATGGATGTACCAAGATCAGAAGGAAGCTTATCAATAGATTCCATTACGGATTCCACTTTCATCTCCATCCCTTCGGCTTTTGCCACCGCAACCCCGTCAGAAACACAGCCGATCAATTTTTGTCTCCAATCAGGATCAGACCGGACAAAACCAATTGGTTTACCGGTTGCAGCCGTAGTTGCGGCAATCGCATTAAGCCTGACTAATTTACCCCAGAGAACCGTTGCCTCACTGTTTAATATGACAGCTTCAATCCCGATGGAATTTAACATCTTGCATAAGTTCTCCAAACGACTGCGGGAAATCCCATTATGAGAAGCAATTTCAATTTTTGCTGATTTTGTGGTATGGACAACATGTCCGGGAGAAATTCTTTTCAATTCAACATTTCCAATACTTGCCGCAACAACTCCATTGCCAAAGATAGAACGCAATAAATCAAGATGTTCGATCCCATTCAAAAGAGGGACGATAATTGACCTTTTGACTTTCGCTTTCGGTACTCTTTTTAAAGCTTCCTGTAAAACCATCGCTTTTGTTGTAATAAACAAAATATCAGGCTCTGCATCCAGTTTCGTAACAATTCTCACCTTTTCAGAGAAGTTTCCCAAGGAAGAACTTTCAAGCTTTAACCCCTGCTCTCTTATGAGAGCAGCAGAATTTTCCTCGTCTACACAAACAATTGGATAACCATTCCGGCAAAAAAGAGCCGCCAAAAAACCTCCCACGGCACCCGTTCCCAAAATGGCTATTTTGCTCTTATTTTGGCCAGGGATGCTCACGTAAAACCTCCTCATTCAAATCAATCCCCCAACCCGGTCCGGCTGGAACCTGCATAAAGCCATCCTTAACTGCCGGAGAGGCAGTAACAAGTTTGTCTTTCCATGGAACGTCATCAATATCCACCTCTAATATTTTCAGATTTGGTATCACCGCGCAAAAATGCGCGCTGATAAAGGTCGCAAGGTGGCTGTAGTAATTATGGGGAGCAACGTTCATTTCAAAAACCTCTGCCAGATCAGAAATTTTCTTGGATTGGGCAAAACCGTTCCAAATAATATCAACGCTAACCACATCCATCGCATGGTTAATAAAGTATGGAAGATAATCCCTGACAGAATAGAGATTTTCACCGGAACAAACCGGAAGCTTTGTCGAGCGCTTTATTTCCAAAAGAGCCAGCGGATCAAAGGTATCGATCTCAAGCCAAAGAAGATCAAATTTTTCGAGTGCTCTGGCAATCTTGATGTAGCCTTCGGTTTTAAAATTAAAATTAAGATCAAGGATAATAGCTACCTTTTCCCCCGCTCCCTCCTTAAATGCAGCAATTTGGGCAAGAATACTATCAATGATCTCCCGGCTAACATTTAATTCCGGAGCTCCGCCCCCTACCCCAAATCCCGGCATATAAACGGTGGGGGGATCCCCGGGAAAAATAATGTTTGTTTTGAGAGCGGAAAAACCCCTTGCCGCCACCTCTTTTCCCAGGTCTTTTATGTCATCTAATGTCTTTAAGGGCTTTTCGTTCACAACTTTGAAAGCACGCGCTCTGGTCGTTCCGCAATGCGACCAGTAAACCTGGATTTTATCGCGCAGTGGCCCGCCAAAAAGTTCATAGACGGGGATCCCAAGCGCCTTGGCCTTGATGTCCAGCAAAGCATTTTCAATCCCTCCCATGGCTTTTTGAATAATACTGCCCGGGCTTTGGCGGGTTTCACAGTACATCTCCCAATATAATTTTTCTACGGCACGCGGATCTTTTCCCAACAATTTTGCTGCAAGGGTTTTCACAACACCGGTAATTCCTAATGGCGATCCATGAGAATCCGTACATTCGCTGTATCCGGTAAAACCTTCGTCAGTTGAAATTTTAATAAAGGTCCATGGCCGCCAACCTGCGTCACAATGCAAGGTTTCGATCTTCGTTATCTTCATGTTTTATTTCCTCCCCAGCATTTTTCTCACAGTTCCCACGATATTATCAGGCGTCAATCCTTCTTCGTTCATAAGACATGTAGCAGAAGCAATCCCGCAAAAATGATCATCAATCCCTAACCTTTTGACCTTTGCTCCCCCCTCTTCAGCCACCACTTCACAGATTGCTCCTCCCAAACCACCAAGCAGATTATGCTCTTCAACCGTAATAATGGCTCCCGTTTCACCTGCCGCAACCCTGACAGCCTGCTCATCAAGCGGCTTTATACAAGCCATTTGGAGAACTCTTGCCTTAATACCATATTTTGACCGCAGAATATCTGCCGCTTTAACGCCAGCATACATCATGATCCCTGTGGTAATGATCGCAGCATCATTTCCTTCTTGCAGGAGCGTCGCTTTTCCGATCTGAAAGCGGTCTTGTGCGGAATAAACATCTTCAGCATCCTCGGCTCCAAGACGAATATAAACCGGTCCGTTATGAGCCAAGGCAGCATCAATTACCTGTTTCATCTCGGAAACGTCTCCAGGTACTAAAACGGTCATATTGGGGATCGAACGCATGATAGCAATATCCTCGATTGCATGATGGGTCGTGCCAGACGTACCGGAGCTAATGCCACCGTGAGTGACCAGAAACTTAACATTCAGGTTTGGATAAGCAACTGTAGTCCTCACCTGTTCACAGGCGCGCATAGAAATAAAACACGCAAAAGAATGCGCTATCGGAATTTTCCCTTCTAATGATAAACCAGCGGCAATCCCCACCATATTTTGCTCCGCAATCCCAACCTCAAAATAACGTTCTGGGTAAGCCTTTTGAAATTGAACTGATTGAGTCGACTCTTGTAAATCCGCTTCCAAAGCAACGAGCTGACTATTCTCGCTGCCTTTTTCAACCAGATATTTGCCATATTCAGTACGCATTTGCCGACGGACCATTAATTATCTCCTTCAAGCAGCAACGCCGTTTCTTTTCTAGCGATTTCTGCCTGCTCACCTTTCGGCGCGCCACCATGCCATTCATAAGTGTTTTCCATAAAAGAAATTCCTTTGCCTTTGATGGTATTTGCAATCAACAGCGAAGGTTTTTGGTCTTGAAAAGGAACACTCTGCAGGGTAAAAAGTATGTCGTCCATATTATGTCCATCGATTTGTTTAACCTGCCAACCAAATGCTTCCCACTTATCTTGATAGGGCTCTAAAGCCATAATTTCTTCGGTGCGACCATCGATTTGAATCATATTACGGTCAACAATGGCGACTAAATTATCCAACTTATAATGGGCAGCCGACATCGCTGCTTCCCAAATTGAGCCTTCTTGGGTTTCCCCATCGCCCAACAAAACATATACTTTATGTTTATTTTTGTCCATTTTGGCGGCCAAGGCCAAGCCCACGCCGACAGAAAGCCCATGCCCCAAAGAACCAGTGCTCATTTCAATCCCAGGGACTCTATGCATATCCGGATGGCCAGCCAAAGAACTGTTATCCTGCCTAAAAGAAAGCAGTGTTTCTTGATCAAAAAAACCCCGCAAATGCAACACCGCGTACAAACCAACTGAAGAATGCCCCTTACTTAAAATAAAACGATCCCGCTCCTTAGCCAGTGGATCTTCAGGATTGACTTTCATTATTTCAAAATAAAGGGCTGTCATAATGTCAATACTTGAAAAAGCCCCACCAGGATGACCGCAACCTGCATGAATGAGCGCTTCAACCATTAATTGTCGACCTCTATTGGCTAATCTTTTTAATTCTTTTGCTCTATCCTTATTCATCTTTTATCTCATATTGTGACTGCTGAACAATCCCGCTATAGTCAAGATAGATTGTCTTCCATTCTGAAAACACATCAATGGCTTGAGTTCCTGGTTCCCTGTGACCATTGCCAGACAGCTTCCAGCCGCCAAAAGGCAGATGGGGTTCAGACCCAAAGGTCGGGCCATTAACATAACAACAACCCACTGCAAAATTATCCATCGCGTAAAGCGCTTGATCCATGTCCGATGTAAAAATTGACGCCGTCAGGCCATAGGGGACAGAATTCACCTTGTCAATGCCTTCGCGTAGACTTTTAATCTTAAAACCCGCTAAAACAGGTCCAAAAATTTCTTCCTGGGCCAGTTTAGAATTCATATCAACCCCACTAAAAATAGTCGGCTCAATAAAATTACCTTTTGAAAACTTACCCTCTTTTAAGGCTTTGCCTCCATATAATAATCGTGCCCCCTCTTGTTTTGCGTTTTCAATGTAGGAGAGAATGCTGGCAAATTGCCTTTTATTAATAATGGGGCAAACTTTTGTCTCTGGTTCCGTGCCCAAGCCAACCGGCATTTTTCGCGTCTCTGCCAAAAGTCTTTCCATGAAATCATCATAAATACCTTCGTGAACAAAAACGCGGCTCGTGGCCGCGCATCTTTGTCCAGCGGTTGAAAAAGCCCCGGCCGCTACGGCCTTGGCAGCCGCAGCCAGATCCGCGTTGTCCATAACCAGCAAGCCATTTTTCCCGCCAAGCTCAAGAGAACATTTTTTCATCTGACGTCCGCACTCTTCAGAAATCTTTTGCCCCACTCGGCTTGATCCCGTAAAAGAAACGAGATTTACATCTTTATTCTTTACCAGCTCCTCCCCAGTTTCCGATCCAACCCCATAAATAATATTAACAACCCCATCAGGGAAACCCGCCTCTTTGAGAATTTCTCCCAGCAGATGGGCGGTATACGGCGTATCCTCCGAAGGTTTCAGCACCACCGTATTGCCACAGATAAGAGCCGGGAAAAGCTTCCAGGTAATAATTGCCATTGGTGCATTCCAGGCGGTAAGCAAGCCGCAAACGCCAACCGGATATCTTTTGGTCAAGGCCCAGCGGTTCGATAAAGCGGAAAAAGTTGTTTGCCCATACATGCGGCGGCCCTCACCCGCCATAAAAAATGCGACATCAGCGCTGGATTGTATGTCCCCCATTGATTCAGGAAGGGTTTTTCCCATTTCTCTTACAATGACTTTTGCCAGTCTTTCCTGGTGTTTCAAAAGTAATTCAGCTGTTTTATAAATAAGCTCGCCGCGTTTGGGAGGAACAAGGTTGCTCCAATTTCGAAATGCCTGCCTCGCCGCCTGCACAGCATTATTTACATCTTCAGCGCCGGACCTGGGGAACAGACCGACAATATCTTCACGGTCCGCCGGATTGATATTCTCAAAATATTGTCCAGAAACAGGGGCAACAAGTTTTTCGCCAATTAAATTTTTATATTTTTCCATTGTTTTCTCCTTGCTAGCAAAAAAAATTACCAGGCAGACAATCCGCCATCGATCATAATATTTGCACCCGTCACATAAGACGATGCATCGGATGCCAAAAAGATTACTGCTCCATTGTACTCATCTTCGTTAGCCATACGTCCAAGAGGAACACGCTGACAATAGCCTTTTAGAAATTCCTGGTCCTGATTATTAAATACCCCTCCAAGGGAAAGCGTATTAACCCTCACTCCTCTCTCAGCCCAATAAGTAGCCAAATACCTGGTCAAATTCAGAACCGCTGCCTTGGTTACAGCATAGCTGACAGGCTTTATAAACGGATTTCCTGCACGGCCGCGATATTTATAGATGCGCTGATCAGGTGAAAGATTCCCATAAATAGATGAAATATTTATGATACTGCCGCCCCCATTTCCCGCCATGGCCTTCCCCATTACCTGACAACAAAAAACCATGCCCTTGAGATTGACCGCATAACTCTTGTCCAACGATTCACCCGGAAAATCTTCAAAAGGACCATTTTCACTTGCGGGTGCATTCGGGGGAGCATCAAGAGCCGCATTATTCACTAAAATCGTTGGGACCCCCAAATCCCGCATAACACGCGTTAATCCTTCACTGATTGACTTCTTATCCGTTATATCAACTTGATAGATCTTAAGAAATTGGTTTTCTTTGTTCGCTTGAAAGAAGCTGTTCAACTTATCCACCTTCACATCAAATACAGCAACCTTCGCTCCGGCTTCCAGCAGTGATTTGACATACTGCGTGCCTAGCTGGCCCAGTCCGCCCGTAACAATGGCGGTCTTGCCTTTTAAACTAAATAGATCACTTACTATCATTTCTTATCTTACTCCCCTTAATTGAATAAATGAGATCGCAAATCTCACGAACTGCGCCGCGGCCCCCCAAAGCTTTTGTCCGATATTTTCCCAGTCTGATAATATCTTTATGCGCATCCGCCACTACAATGGGAAAACCTGACGCCTTAAGGCAGTCAGCATCGTTAATGTCATTGCCCACAAAAGCCACCTCTTCTAAAGAAAGGCCACGTTTTTCAACTTCCGCGTTTAGGCTCGCAAGCTTATCATGCACGCCATTTACACAAACTAATTTAAGCTTTTTGGCGCGTTTTTTTACCGCAATATTTTTTTCCGTCGATAAGATCATACCGTCAATTTTTGCCTTTCTCAATTTTGAAAGGCCCAATCCATCAGAACGCCAGCAGGCAACCGCTTCCTCGCCTTTTTCATTAATGAAAACCCGATTGTCCGTAAAAACACCGTCAAAATCGAAAACAATAAACTTGATTTTCTTTATTAAACTTGAAATCGACATTACTGCAGGTCCTCAAAAGTTAGAATATGCTCTTTAGGAAGAGAGCGTTTTACTTTTTTTCCAATAACATCTTCCAATTTATAAGGAGGAATTCCGTGTCCCGGAGATTTTAGTTCGATCGCTCCTTTTGTAATAATCGACCATTTTTTCAAGGCTTTTTTTAAAACCAGACTTTTGCCCATTTTTGTTTTCGCACTGGCTTCAATCGGTAGACAAATCTTTTCATTTGAACCAAGCGCCAGTCTTACCCTTTCTAAATCTCTCAACATTTTCCGCAGTCCCTGCGGCTCAAGGGAAAACTTATGGTCTGTCCCTTTCATTGCCCGGTTAAGGGTGAAATGCTTTTCCACAACGACTGCGCCTAAAACATAAGCCACCACCGGCATCACCACGCCATTGTCATGTCCTGAATAACCGATCAGGCATTCAGGAAATTCTCTTTTCAGGGTTTGGATAACGTTCAAATGCAGATCCCTGGAGTCAGCCGGGTAAGCCGCCGTGCATTGCAGGATACAAACTTTGGTATGATATTTTTTGATCACTTCAATGGCCATGCGGATCTCATCCAAACTGCAGGCGCCGGTCGAAATAAAAATGGGTTTTCCGGTTTTTGCAATATATTCAAGCAAAGGATGGTTTGTCACATCCCCCGAAGCTATTTTATAGGCAGGGACCCCAAGTTCTTCCAAAAAATCAACGCTTTGGAAATCAAAGGCTGTCGCAAAAAAGACAACTCCGCGCTTTTTTGCGTGGCGCTGCAGCGTCCTGTACTCATTCATTCCAAACTCGAGCTTCTCTCGATGTTCACCATAGGTTTTGCCAAAACTGTTTTCGTTTTCATACTGCTTATTATACATTTCCCTGGTATAAAGGCTTTTATTAAACCTTTTTTGCAGTTTAACCGCATGGGCGCCGCATCTCGCCGCTTCGTCAATCATTTGAAGAGCAGTCTTCAAATCACCCTGGTGATTATGTCCCATTTCGGCAATAACAAAACAAGGGGAATCCTGCGATATTGTTTTCTTTGCTATCACTAATTCAGGCTTGGACATTGTTTTAACCTCCTACCAAATAATTTATGCCATCAATCCAGAATTATTTTTCACGAAAAGCCGAATCGTGTTGGAAGCATAAATATCTTTTTCTTCGAATGTAGCTGGCAGGATGCAACGGTCGCCCGTATAAATCTTACTGACAATCATTTTATAATTATGTTTTTCAAACATATTCTTAAAGTCTCTTGGATATGCATTATAACTTCCTTCATTCTCTAAAGTCAGAATAAATTTTTTGCAGACCCGCGCCATTTCGCGAAATAACCGGTTGCTTTTGGGGTGGATATTTACCAAAACCGAATGACAAAACACCAGATCAAAATGGGCGGGAGGAAGCTTAATGATTTCAGCAAGAGCATCCCCAATAATAATTTTGCTTTTAGCGTACATTTCCGGGAAAGTTTTTTTCATTAATTCCACCGCTTTGGCGCCGATTTCTATTCCTGTCAAGTTGCTGTACCCTAAATTGTACAAATAATTCAAGGAGCGCCCGGAATTGCACCCAATTTCAAGGATTGAACTTTCTTTGGGAAGATATGGCAGAACATCTTTAAATAGTTCGGTCAATGAATTATCCTCTTCCAAATATGTTTCAGGGAGTACGGAGCTGTCTTTTTCACCTTGCGTCTCCCATCTTTTTTTGGCTGTAAATTCAGAGTTTGCGAATGGCGGTTGGATTCCATGTGTCGCGAAAAAAGTAGCCATCTTAAAGTAAACGAATTTCAGCTTTCGATTACGATTGATTATTGACCAAAGGAATCTTTTTAATACATTTTTCATGTCATTCTTCCCCCCAAAGTATATTTTAATCCGCCGGCATTTAACTGCAATCTCATTCCATGTTTGTAAAAGAAATCATTTTTTCTGCTTTTGCAATCAACCTTTTTGGCACAAATCTAAAGATAGCATGCTCTAACTGCGGCGAGATTTTCCAGGCAAAATGAGATAGTCTGGACAAAGAATAAATAAACAGATAAAGCCGAAAACTCACATGCCGCCTGATAGACAACTTGAATACGTTCCAGCAAAACCATTCAAATTCCTTTTGCCGTTTTTTCGAATAATGCCAAAACAGATCCGGGGTGTAGAGAGGCATCATCATTTTCGCGAAACATAAAAATATCGGCCTGGGCAGACTCGCTGGGAACCCGTCCCAGTGCATTTTAGGGTTGAGCCACCAATTGGTAAAACCATACTCCTTGTGATAATCATTATAAATTAAGGTGTTAGGATAAGGGATGGGAGTAACAACCACGGAAAAATAACGCAATGATTTGGGTATCTCCGCCAGGGTTTTTAAATTCTTTTTCAAATGCTCTTTGGTCTCCCAGGGAAACCCAATAATCGTGTTAAAATTTATGTAAGGAAATTCAGAGGCGTCTAAAACATTCAGCCCTTTTTTAATATCCTTTAAAGTAAATCTTTTATTTATTTTCTTTAATGTTTCATCATTCCAACTCTCAATGCCAAAGCTAATCCTCCTGAAGCCAACCTCCTGCATTTTTCTTAAAAGATCCACATCAATGCTATCGATCCTGGACCTTAAAGACATCCTAATCTTTAGCTTATTTTCTAATAGCAAGTTGTAGAGTTCCAATATTCTCTTTTTATTAATAAGTATTTCGTCGTCCTGAAAAGCAATCTTTTTTACTCCATATTTATCAATAAGTAATTTTATCTCGGCAAATATATTTTGGGCGCTTCTGAATCTATAGGTTCTTCCGAACACATTGTATCCACAACAAAAAGTGCAATTAAACGGACATCCCCGGCTACTAAATAAAGCCCAGAAAATGGGATTTGAATCAACATCATCGCGCCCCGTATAGTTTTTAATTGGGAAATCATCGAACGAGGGGAATGGGATTTCGTCTATATTCTCAATAAGTGACCTCGGCTCCGTTTTATGGTAGGTTCCATCATTATTCTTAATACATAATCCAGGTATACTTTGAAGGTTCTTATTTTTCCCTATGAAATAATCCGCTAATTCAACAATTGTTCTCTCCCCTTCTCCCAGAGCCACAATATCAACACCCCGGGCCAAGGCTTCTTCCGGCAAAGGATTAACATGTGACCCGCCGGCAACGATAGGAATACCCAATTTTTTCAGATCTTCTAAGAGATCATAGGTTTGTGCCACAAAAGTAATTGTTATCGTAACTCCGATAAAGTGGGGGTTAAATTCGATTATTTCCTTCTTGACCTCCTCTGCGCTTTTGGGATTAAACGGCGCAGTGGCATCAATTATCTTCACCACATGATTACGCATTCTAAGCGATGAAGCCAAGTAGGCTAAACTTAAACTGATTTCAGTTGATTGCGCGGCAGTCGGTGGGTTCAACAATAAAACCCTGGCTTGTTCATTCATTTTTGTTTCTCCCAAATATTATCTTTTACCCATTTGCCTTCTTCGTCCTTCCACCAAACTCTTGGATCTCTAAAAGTATCCGCTATTCGGTCAAAGGTTTCTTCTGTTATATCGACATATGTGAGCCATCTCTGCAAATCTTTTGATTTCACGTGATCCATCTGCTTTACTCTTTCAATCGCCTCTTCCCTTGTCATTTTCCCGGCTCTTATATCCTTGCAGCAATGATCAGTCGCCCGTCCGTAGCCAAATTTGATGTATTTCATATAATCATGAATGCCATTTTCATGCATATCGTCAAGATTTGACATTCTGCGATAAGTCCGCTCAAACGGCTCAGGCGAAGGCTTAAAACCGTATTTTTCAATCATCATCTGCCCATGCAGATTGGCTTCCCATTTAAAGAAATTAGAAATAAATATGCCTCTAACGTCGACGCTTTTAATTTCTTCGTCAGAAGGATACATCCAGGGCAACAAATTTTCAGGTTCGAGGTTTTCGGCAATTTCCTGCCGGTTGATTTTTATTAATCCTTCGTCTGTCATGTCCCTCCATTCAAAACCACGCAAACAATGTTCATGACGATAGCGATAAGTAAATTCAACCAGATCCTTATAAGAGTGCATTCCGCCAAGATCCATGAAGCCATGTTCACCCCAGATCATCAACGGAACATTTTTTTGCACTGCCTCTCTTATTGGATAGGTAAAGATTCCGGCATGCGCATGCCAATTCATATCTCCCATTAATTTAAAACCTATACGGTTAAGCTTGATAAGAGTATCAATACTAGGAGTGAAAAATATGTGGTCAACATTAAAGGCTTCCCTCATATTATGGACATTCTCCAGCCCGGTTTTCGTATAATTGTTTCCATTGTAAGTAACCAGCAATGGATTAAGCCCATAAACCATTTTTATTATGTGTATCTGATAATAGCTGTCTTTCCCGCCGCTCACCGGGATCACACAATCATAATTACTACCATCTTTGGAGCGATATTGCTCAATTATCTGCTCAAATATTTTTTTTCTTCTTTCCCAGTCAATCTCAACTCGTTGGATGGACGTGCGGCATCCGCTACAAACCATCTCCTCATCAAAAGCCAGCGGCACAGCCGACGAAGCCGGATAGACACATTTTTTACAATATCTCATTTTAGATGGACGTTTTATAATATTCCACTCCTTACATTAATTTTATTTTTCAATAATACTTCTTTTGCCCTTGGATAAGCAAGTTCCGTAAAATGAAAAATATTCCCGGCCGCTATGGCTGAAACATTCGTCTTTTCAGCCAGCTCGACAAAATCCTCAAACATTCCGGCCCCGCCGCAGGCAATTACTGGAATATTGACAGATTCAGCAACACGGTTTATCAAATCAATATCATATCCCTCTGCCTGGCCATCTCGATCGATAGAATTAAAGAATATTTCCCCTGCTCCTTTCTGTGCTACTTCCTTTGCCCATTCAATTGGATCCAGTTCGGTTTTGATCAGCCCACCTTTAAAAACCCATGGCTTTCCATTGATCGTTTTATAATCAATTGAAACTACAATGCACTGTGAGCCAAAGATTTCTGAACTTGTGGAGATAAATGAAGGATCTTCAATGGCTATCGTATTTATCGTTACCTTGTCTGCTCCGTTCTGGATACGGAGCCTGATCTCATCGATTGATCTGATGCCGCCGCCAAAAGTTAGAGGCATAAAGCAAACTTTTGAAATATCTTTGATGATCTCAAGCAATGCACTTTTACCCATTATCTTTAAGTCGTCACGCCGCAAATCATAATACTTTTCCCGGCTGATGTCGATGTAAATTAATTCATCGACATTCCATTCACTGTAACGCCTAACCTCCGCTAATGGATTGCCAAGATTTTGGTGATAACTAAATCCTTCGCTTCTAACAATAAGCCCGTTTTTCAGGAAAAGCGTCGGGATTAAACGTTTCTTCAGCATCAGCTGCCCACTCCTATAAAATTCCTAAGGATATCCAATCCAGTTTTTTGGCTCTTTTCCGGATGAAATTGCGTCGCAAATATATTTCCCTTCTCAATTACTGCCGCAAATTCAATCCCATACTCACAAACAGCGGTAATCACTTCCTTGTCGCGCGGCTCAACATAGTAGCTGTGAACAAAATAAACATCAACATCTTTTCCCGTCTGATTAAATAAGCGATTCTTCTTCTTAACAATCAGATTATTCCAGCCAACATGAGGAACGCGCAGGTTACTTGCTTTCTCAAACCGTCTGACACTCGCATCGATCCAGCCCAGTCCGGTATGACGCCCAAACTCAAAACTTTCTTTGCAGATCAATTGCATCCCCAAACAAATACCCAAGAAAGATTTATTTTTTTTGAGAACTTCGTCATTCAATTTTTCAATAAAACCGCGTTCCTTCAAGTTTTTTATACCAACCCCAAAGGCCCCTACTCCAGGTAAAACAATTTTCTCAGCCTTGTCCAGTTGGTCAGGCTCATTAATAACTCTGACATTCTCTCCCAAATACTCAAAAGCATTGAGAACCGATTGAATATTGCCCATATCGTATTCAATAACGCCTATCATATACCTGCAACCACCTCGCGAGAAAGAGGGGTCCCTTTTCTCAAAAACTTGCGAGCTCTTTTCCCCAACACTTTGTCAAAAAACTTAGGCGGCATCCCGTAACCAGGGCGGATCAACCGAAGATTCTCCTGCGTGAATAAATCACCTTTCTTTATATCTCTCACAATATACAACGAGCGCCTGAAAACCATCGACTTTTTTTCAGCCTTTGTCGGACCGTACTTGACCTTACCCAGAGACTGCCATGCCCTCCGAACTTCAATGACCAGTTGTTGCATCTCTTCCGGCTCCAGCGAGAAAGCACTATCAACGCCACCCTGTAACCTTGAAAGAGTAAAATGCTTTTCAATGATGCTGGCGCCAAGCGCAATACTGGCAACGGAAACTCCGATACCAGGGGTGTGATCAGATATCCCAACCTGACAATGAAATTGCCTGGCCATATCCAACATGGTTCTAAGATTCGAGTTGCCTTCCTTCGCCGGATAATTACTGGTGCACTTGAGCAAGACAATCTCGCGACCGCCGGCGTCCCTGGCTGCGGCAACCGTTTCCTTAAGTTCTTGAGCGGTTATCATGCCCGTCGAAATAATAACAGGCTTACCCGTTGCAACGACTTTTTGAATAAGTGGAATATCAATATTCTCAAAAGAAGCTATCTTATAACAAGGAACCTTAAGGCTCTCAAGAAAATCGACAGCCGTTGAATCAAACGGGGTGCTGAAAGCAACCATGCCGAGCTTTTTACATCTATCAAAGATTGGTTTATGCCATTCCCAGGGAGTATAAGCTTGTTGGTATAATTCGTATAATGACCGGCCTCGCCATAAGCTTTTCCGATCTTTAATAACAAACCCTCTTTTATGGGAGTCAATCGTCATTGTATCCGCGGTATAGGTTTGCAATTTTATCGCATCGACCCCCGCTTTAGCAGCGGCTTCAACTATTGCCAACGCTTTTTCTAAAGATTGGTTATGGTTCCCCGACATTTCGGCAATAATAAATGGTTTATGCTTTTGCCCTATTTTTTTTCTTCCGATCTTAAGATCTATCATCTCATCATTCTCCCTAACAGAAGAATATCTCCGAACTCTTTATGCGGGTATTCCAGGATATCGAAAAAACCTGCCCTTCTGAAAGCGTTGGCTGAATGTGGATTGTTTTTTTTAACTCTTGCAGTAAGCAGAACATCATTTTGCATATCACAAACCATTGCTAACAGCTTGCTCCCCAGACCTTTGCCCCGCCACGCCGAGTCAAGCACGATACTGATTTCAGCAACTTTTCCATTAATTTTGTCCAGACGGAGATTACCGATTTTATTACCAGAGCTGTTTTCAGCAATTAATATAATTCGGTTCGAGTTTTCCAATGAACTGGCGAACCATTTCTTATGACTTTCGTATATCAACTGTGCGCTGGTAAAGCTCGCCATCCGGGTTGCTTCATCATTACGCCAACGAAAGAGATCTTCACAATCATTCAATGTTGCCTTGCGCAATAATATATCAGGCATTATTCATCTCCCTAATTTACCCAGGATATATCCAAAATCCCTTCTGACATCTCCCACCCAGCGGTTTGAACTTTTTGGCGTTTCTATTGTAATTAGCAAGTCCCGGGAATATCTTTTCAGCCGCTCAATTATCCGTGAGAGGGGGAAATCACCCTTACCAAAATTAAGGTGATCATCAAAACAGGATTTTGTCGTTCCATCATTCAAATGGATTATTGCGGGGGTAAGCAAAAGCCATTTATTAAGTTCTCCCCAGAAATCCAAATCGTTCAAATAACAGCTTTTAATAAGATGGCCGATATCCAAACAGAGTTCGCACCCGGTCTTTTGCATTATACTCTTAATCCCTTCATATGACGAGCCAACGCATCGTTTGCCAAATAAGTTGATACATGGCTTATTTTCAATCACTGCCCGCTTGTCATGAATCTTCTTAAGCTGTCTGGTCGTTTCTCTTTCCGTTCCCGATATACCGGGATGAAAGATTATTTTTTCGGCAGCCAGCAGATAGGCAAAAGCCGCTGCTTCTTTGTATAATTTGAGATTGCTTTTTTCATTTTTTTTCAAGGCGAGGTTCATAGCATGAGAAGAATGCGCAGCGTGCACCACAAATGGTAATTTCAACCCCCGCCATTTTTCCCCGTATAGTCTGAAAGTTTCCGGAAAAGCATAAAGCTCAACGAAATCAAAAAGACCCTCACTGACTAATTGATGCACGACAGCAATCTTTTGGTAATCTGTTGAATATAGTTTTAATCCATATTTTTTCATGCCTTTAATCCCTTTTGCTTGATTTCCTTATTTATCCTCATAAGGTCAGGCCTTGCTTTAATTAATGAAACAACATCCTGACAATAAATAAAGGGCAGATTTTTTAATTCCTCAAATATTAACTTAACCAGCTTAAAATCTTCCGGTGTATCGACTGTAACTCTAAAGGGAGATGAGTCTTCATCACCAATAAAACTCGCATGGTTAAGATTTTCATAAATATAGGGTGTAACATGCTCACGCTGGTAAGAGAGCGAAGCATTAAGATGCGCAAGCTCTAAAGCTTTAAAACTAAAGACTTCTATGTCAAAGCCGCGCGGATATGTTCTGACAAGCGTATTGGAAAGATAATCCACTTTTTTCTGAAGAAAAGTCATAATCAGTGCATCGATCAAGTCTGGATCAGAAAACGGGCAATCGGAAGTAATACGCACGATCACATCGAGCCCGTTCTGCTTTGCCGCCTCGTAATATCGCTGCAAAACATCATTTTCGTCTCCACGATAGAAAAAAACACCAGCTTTAGTCGCCGTTTCGACAATTACATCATCTTTTGGATCCATTGTTGTAGCGATAATAACTGCATCTGCATAGCGAAGGCGCTGCAAACGCTTAATCAATATTTCCAACATACTCTCACCCATAATAGGCAGCATAACTTTACCTGGGAGGCGCGTTGAACCCATCCTGGCCTGAACAATCACTCCAATTTTTTCGGTAAATAAATTATTGTTCATTAGCCTGATACCTCTTCACCGAGAAGAATCGCTTGCAACCGCTCAAGTCCCAAATCGTCCGGGTAAGCGTCATATTCCCTCAATAATTCTTCTGGAATATCCTTCAAGGGTCGTTCAATCCCGGACAAAATCCTGCTTAGCATCAACATTAATTTCTCAGGATCATCAAAAACAATTTTTTCTTCAAAAAGCTGTGCAAATCTATGATTATAATGCGCCTGGTTAAAATAAAGGCCGTCAATACCACAAATAATCGCAATGGTAGCGGAGCTGGTCATTCCCTGAGTTATAACGACATTCGCGATTCCTATTGCCTCAATAAAGGACCATTTAAGCGGATTAAGGATAAAAATGTTATTTTGCTTCTGCATTTCGTCCTTGATTTTACGATATCTTAATTTTAACGCTTCGGGCAAATTGGAGCCTGAGGCTAAACTTTTTGGTTTTACAACTATTGCGCATTTTTTTTCAGCCTGGCCGATTTTTAATATTGTTTCCCAATAATCAACATAAATCTCCGCAGTCATTTTGCAATCACGGCCAAATGTTTCATCAAAAAAAACAATGACCGGTCCGTCGGTTTTAATCCCCATTTCAGACATAATTTTTTCTCTATTCGAAATAATATTTTTAATAAAATGTTTAAAAGGGTATCCGATTAGTTCTAACATTTGCGTATCCCCCTCCACCCCCTGCGCATGCGCCCTCCCCCACAAAAGAAATTTATCACAGCCAAGAAAACTGGAAATATACTTGTCAATATAAATTGATGTATCCGCCCAATGCAAAAAGTAGTATTTAACTTGGTAATTTTCACAGATTATAGCTTCAGCAACGTGGCTAGCCATGAAATAATTATGTCCTAATTCAGATATGATTTTGTAATGAGAAAATATTTTTTCATAAGGGATAGAACAACTGAAAAAATACCTGTAAACACTTGAAAATAGAGAAAAATTTACAGATCTCACTTCATGGAGTAAAAGCATCGGGATCCTGACAACATAAAGTGGTAATATCCTTAAGAAAAAAGCTCTCAGGCCAATGCTCAAGTCCGGCAAATAGAAATGCCCATAAGAAGAATTTTTTGCCTGATAACACGCCTTTGATCTTCCCTCTTCAAAGGCGATGCTGTTTCGAGAGAACAACAATAAATCTTTTTTATTTATTTTTTTCCCATCAACCATAAAATCATCATGGAAATAATAGCCCCCAATATCATGTAGCCCCCAAATTGCCTCACGCATAACCTTGTATCTTTTCTTTTTTTTAAAAAACACAATCCCTTTATTAAGACAAATAAAAAGCACCATTAAAATTTGAAAAAAGATCACTGAATTTTTCTTAAATAAATTTGAAGGGGGAACCCATTTTATACGAATACACACACCAAATTTATCTAAATATTTATTAATGGCAAACCTGTTTATGGGGGCATCTTCCAAAATCAGCTCCTTTGTAGAGTCAACCTTATGCGATGACAAATCATTCAGCAGATTGAACAATTTAAATAAATAGTCAACAAGCCATTTTTTAAAAAATATACTGAATTTGCTGGTTTTATATGTTTCTCCCATTTTCAAAATAAAAGAAGAAGAAAACAGGTCATTCTGACGGGTAAACTCCTCAACGCATTCCACCAAATTGGAATTTATCCATTCCAGATAATCGGATCCTCTTTGAACTTCGGCCACAGATTGCTTATCGATCTCAGACAAGAGATCATTAAATAATCTGGCCCTGCCAATATATTTTCTCACTATATTTTTAATTAACAACGTTGTTCAATCCTTTTTAAATTTGTCTATAATCTTTTCTGTTGCTCTAATAACCACTTTAACATCAGAATCTGACATCTCTGGGAATAAAGGCAGGGTTAACGCCTCGGCATAATAATTTTCAGCATTTAAACATCCTCCTTGTTGATAGCCTAATTTTCTATAGTAGGGATGGAGATAAACAGGCATATAATGCACATTGACACCAATACCCTGCCGGCGATATTCGTTAAATACACGTTCTTTTGCAACCAGCAATCTTTTAAAATTAAATCTAAGCACATAGAGATGGTGGGCAGAATCAACATCTTGCAGTTCCTTTAATAAGGTTAATCTTTCATTTCCGGTAAAAGCTTCATTGTATATAGCTACAATCTTTTTTCTCCTTTTTAAAAATAAAGGAAGTTTTTTGAGCTGATTAATTCCCAAAGCACATTGTAAATCAGTCAAGCGATAGTTAAAGCCCAACGCTTGCATCTCATAATGCCAGGGTGCCTGATGTTCGCTTGTAAGCAATGCAGGGTCTCTGGTAATTCCATGTGTCCTGATGATTTTTAATTTTTCATAAAGTTTATCATTGTTTGTTAAAACCATTCCCCCTTCCCCGGTGGTAATATGTTTGACAGCATGAAAACTAAAAATGGTCATATCTGCATATTTCCCGGAACCAACATTGCTGCCCCGGTACTTTGCTCCCAGGGCATGAGCCGCGTCTTCGATGATTAACAAACCCTTTTCATCTGCAATTGCACGTATTTCTGAAAGATCAACCGGATGCCCGGCAAAATCAACAGGGATAATTGCTTTCGTTTTGGGGGAAAGTTTCTTTTTTATTTCTTCCACATCAAGGCACGCCGTGTCTTCTCTAATATCAGCAAAAATCGGTTTGGCGCCGCAATACAAGACACAATTTGCTGAAGCGGCAAAGGTTGTCGGAGAAGTTATAGCCTCGTCTCCTTTTTTAAGCCCGGCAGCTAGGCAGGCTATATGCAATGCGGATGTCCCGCTATTTACCGCCACCGCGTATTTGGCGCCGCAATATGAAGCTATCGCTTTTTCAAAAGCTGCAACTAAAGGCCCTTGCGTTAAATATTTACTTTTTAAAGCCTTAATTACAGCGCGAATATCATCTTCATCTATCCATTGGGTGGCATATGGAATTGATCTCATGTTTTCCCTACCATTTCTCTCAGTTCGTCAACCGTAAGCCATTGCTGATTAATATCACTCGAATATCTGAATCCTTCTGGAACCTTTTCACCGTAAGATTGGTTGTTTTCTCCCCACCAATGGAAAGCCGGCTGAATAAGGTAGCAATCATCGAGTTCCATCGTATTTCTCGCATCGTCTTCAGAAATCATAACTTCGTGCAGCTTTTCGCCTGGCCTGACGCCCACAATTTCAGTCTTGCATTCCGGAGCAATCGCCTTGGCTAAATCCATTATTTTCAGACTGGGTATTTTCGGCACAAACAATTCTCCCCCCTGCATTCGCTCAAGACTCCTGACCACAAAACGGACTCCTTGTTCCAGGGTTATGGAAAACCTGGTCATTTTTGGATGGGTTATTGGCAAGACACCTTTATCTCTCATTTTTCGGAAAAATGGGACAACACTCCCCCGACTCCCAATCACATTTCCATATCTAACAACACTAAATCTACAATTAGAAAAACCTGAATAAGAATTTGCGGCCACAAAAAGTTTGTCCGAACATAATTTTGTCGCGCCATATAAATTTATCGGGTTACAAGCCTTATCAGTGCTTAGAGCAACAAGTTTCTTGACCGAATTATCTAATGAAGCCTCAATAATATTGATGGCACCCATTATATTTGTTTTTATGGCTTCACTTGGATTATATTCCATCGCCGGGACTTGTTTCAGGGCCGCCGCATGGACAATATAGTCAACCCCATGGAATGCCCTTAGAAGCCTTTCTTTATCCCTAACGTCGCCAATAAAAAACCTGATATTTTGATAAGCTACAAATTGCTGCGCCATCTCAAGTTGCTTAAGCTCGTCTCTGCTATAAACAATCAACTTCGCAGGATGATATTCATTTAAAATTATCTCAGCAAATTTCTTCCCAAAAGACCCCGTCCCTCCTGTAATTAAAATGACCTTATCTTTAAATATTGACATTTTCCCTCCTTAATTTTTCAAACTATTTCTAGAGCTTTTTTCTGCATAAAACCGACAAATCAATTCATTAATCCTCACAATATCCTCCCGTGAAGTTTCTTTGCTGGGCCAAAGGTTAATCGCCTGCATGGTCATTCGGTCAGAGCGCGGAAATGTTTTCCCGTTACGCTGGTAAAACAAACTATCAATCGAGGGAAAATATTTTGATGCCTTTACCTTATTTGCCTTAAGATATTTTAATAACCCCTCTCTGTCATCTTTTACCATAATGTTTTGTCTCCAATAGGTTGAACCATTCTTATGTTTTAGGGGCCGGATGTTCTCATGCTTCAACAAAGTTTGGAAATCTTTTGCGTTTTTTTCTCGAATATCCAACTCGTCCTGTAAATGCGTTAGTTTGCTTTCAAGTTTTGCAACAAAGGAAAGATCCGCATCAATATTGCCAATGAAACAGCCTTTGAAGGTTTCAGCCAGAGGGATGCCAAAGAGATGCATCTCTTCTCCCGCCTCAATGCAATCTACCAACATAAAATAAAACCGGCTAAAGTATTCTCGCGATAAAAATGTTTTTCCTCCTAGAGGAGAAAGATCCTGATAAATTGCAAAAGCCTCTTTAGCCAGCTCCTGCGAATTCAAACACAACATGCCGCCATAATCGATATCAACGACCTTTCCCATGCCAAAACTTGCAATTGCATAATCACAAAAACTACCCGCATATTGCGGGCCAATTTTTGCCCCCAGCGACTGCGCAACGTCCTCGATCAAAATCCAGTTGTTTATTTTACAGATTTTCAAGATCTCTTCTACATTTGCGGCGCTTCCATACATGTATGGAAGAACGACCGCATGCACCTCATGCGGGTTGATTTTCTTTAATTCAAGAAGATCAATCGTAAAGTTTTCATCGATATCAACAAAATAAGGTTCGTTCCCGCTAAGGAAAATCGCCAGGGGAACGACATAACACACATTAACCGGGACAACAATCTTTTTACCCTTAAACCCTAACGCCTTAAAGAGCACCCACAAAGCGGTTGTCCCATTCCGCATAAAAATTCCGTTCTCTTTTTTAAACATGCTGCAAATGAACTTTTCTATATTAGTAAAAGGTAATTTATTCATAAGCGCCCTAACAACATTCTTGTATAAGCCGCGTCATATTTTCTAGCTTCAATGTCACGCTTTAATTTTTCGGTGAGATATTGGAAATTAAATTTACGGGCCAGCTTGTTCTCCAAGTCAAAGATTACATAAGCAGGGGCTCCGTCCCGCGGATAGCCCAGGGAACCAACATTAATAAAAGTCTTTCCATTAATCTCTTTTATAAAAGGAACATGCGTATGGCCAAAAAAGTTAAAATCTGATACTTGCGGTAAATTTTCTCTGTTCTGGAAGAACACACCCAGATTATCCTCACAAAGACAGGCTTCGCAATCATCAAATAGACCATGAAAAATGCTTAGTTCAACACCGGCCGTTTTAAATTTCAATATATCAGGAAGGCCACAGATAGTTTTTTTTGTTTTTTCTGAAAGCTGTTTCTTCCCATAAAAGATAGAGCTGGCTAACATTTCATTCGGCCTTTGCGGAGCTAAAAGACCGGTAATATATTTATCATGGTTTCCTTGTATTGAAACAATCTTATATTTTTCAAATAACGCAAGGGTTTCATCATAATAGGGATAATAACCAAGGATGTCCCCGCAACAATAAATTTTTTCAACCTCACCCTCAACTCTATCGATAAACTCGCTAAGAGCGAAAACATTTGCATGAACGTCTGAAATAACCGCAATTTTGCTCAAGATTTAACTTCCTTATAAATAACGTCCCGTCCACGGACAACGCTCGCCAACTTATATTTCTGTTGGCCCAAGTTGACTTTTTTGACAATCGAATAAAAAATAAGTTCCACATCGTTATGCCCCAAGATAGCGCGGATCGAAGTTGTGCCGGAAAACCGCGGATTTATCTCGAAAATATAGATTTTTTTGTTGTCTTCCCGGCATTGGATATTAACAGGACCAACCGATTTCAATTTCGCGGCCACCTTTTCAGCAAAATTTCTTATGGACTTAAAATTTCTGACAATTCCTTGGGAAATTCCCGAAGAAATGATCAGGTCGTCATTTCTTGATTTTTTTTGGTATTTATTCTTAACCCGTAATTTTATTGAGGCAGAAGAAGATAAATCTCTCTTAAGGGCAAAACTACTGATAATTTTACCATAAGTATCGGACATTACCCCGACCGTAAATTCTCCCTTGGGCGCATCAATATATTCTTGGGCAATAAATTCCATTTCTCCGTCAGAATTAAGCTTTATAAACTTATTCCAGTCAGCAGTATCCTGAATGATCGAAATACTGTTGGATCCGCCGGAAAAATATTTGGGCTTTACAACAAATGGACATTTTAGTTTTCTTCTTAGGCTGGAAAAAAGGCTTGAAGAAGAAGCTTCCGCAGGAAAAAAACTTTCCGTTTTTATATAAGGGAAGTCATTTTTTTTCAAAAAGTCTGTTGTCTTTTCCTTGTCCATGCATAATTCAATGACCTCCGCAGAATTCATAAGAATACTCACCTTTAAAGCATCAAAAACCTGCTTGTGTTTTAACAATGCCCTAAGTTCATAATCAGAACCCGGGATAATAACATCTATTTCTTCTTTTTTAACAATGCTTTCAATCGCTTTGATATATCCATCCGAAGAGGCGTAAGGCTGCACATAGAAAATATCGCACACATGGTTCCCATATGAAAAGCGCGTGATGTCAGTTGCCACGATCTTTTTGTAGAGATCGGTCAAAAGCAAGCTTGTAAAAGCTTCGGTTCCCGCATTTCTCCCGCCAAGTGGCGTTATGAGAAAATTATATTTTTTCATGCGGCGGACCTCCTTGAAGAAAAAGGTCTTTTTCCAGCATTTCGAGGCGATAATCGGACAAGAGCTTTAAATACTCACGGTCATAGTATTTTTCTGCAATAAACATGGGCAAAAGATTGTTCGCAAAGCCGCGTTTAAAATAGGTAATGGCGCGTTGTTTTTCAGAGGCAATACGGTGCGCATTTGACCATTGAGTAAAGATACCCAGTTCATAGGATTTGATATTTTTTGACTTTAAATAACGCGCCGCGGAAACTTTTAAGGCCTGGGACACCCTAAGATCTTTATATTCATTGTCAACCGCAACCGCAAAGTCAAATGCAAATTCTTTATACAAAGCAACATAAAGATATCCTGCCGGCAGCTTGCCCTCTTTAAGTGAACAGCGCACAAAAACCGCATGACCGGCTAAAATCGTGCTATGCATAAAGGGTATTTCTTTTTCCGGCCACTCCGGAGCGGTATCCTTCTTAATTACGGACAAACATTCCTCGCGATGCGCTTGCGTGATGTTTTTGCCTGTAATAATTTCGATATCAAACTTGTCCTTATTGGCGCGAATATAGCGCATATAGCGCTTGCGAAAGCCGCTTTCAATTTCTTCGATTGTCCCCATAAGGTCGAGAGTCTGCGTGTGTTCGGAGATGTCCAAAAACCCGGGACGATCCAGCAAAACGTTTCGTTTCATACATTCTGCGAAAACCTTTTCCTGCTGATAAAAAATGGAAAATACAGCGCGGCAAACACCCTGCTCTTTGACAATAATTTCGATATTGTCAAAAATATATTTTGTCAATTCTTCCCGCTCCTTTTCGCTAAGATCAACTTTTAGCGCCGGATAAGGCGTTGCCCAACCGTAATAAACCATTTCTTTTTTGAAGACGTTTTTTATCCTCTCCATCTCATAAATCAAGATCGGAACAATCGCCGCAATTGCGTCATTTTTATAAACAATGAAGCTCTTATTGATGATCTCACCGGAAATACCGATTTCCGGCGTTTCAATGGCATGCCAGGACATGACAAACTCCTGGAATGCAGTCGTGTGCCAATACCATGCATTCGCGCATGAAAGGCAAAAAGCATCCCACACAAGCTTGTTTTTATCTGTTAATAATTCTAATTTGTATTCCACCATAATTTATTGGATGACAGCATATGAGATTTTGGGTTCGAACGGGAACCTTTCGATTTTTAACGAAGAAATGCCTAAAGTGTCGGCCAAAGCCATGGTCTCACCCGGCCATCTTTCATCATTTGCTTCATCAAAAATTATAACTCCTCCCTTGGGCATTCTTGGCACAAGGCACTCAATTGCCGCCTTGGTTGGTTCATAGAGATCAAAATCAAGGTTTAACAAGCTGACCATAAGATGCGGGTTATTTTTAACATACCCCGGGATGGTTTTTGCTGCATCCCCATTCACCAATTCAATTTTCTTTACATGGCCAATAGGCCGATTCTGGTCAAAAAGCTCGACCGCCCTGACAAGTTCATCATATGAATTGGTTTTTAGCTGGCCTACCTCCAATTTAAATTCTGTCCGCCTGTCAGAAGATTTGTCTTTCACCAGGTCTTTCCCGTCAACAGAAGGGAAGCCCTTAAAAGTATCAAAACCGATTATCCTTCGGACGTAATTATAGGGCTCCATGATTGCGCAAAACTGCGCCCAGGACATAAGGCCGTTGCCATTCCAAACCCCACATTCAACGATAGCGCCATGGATATTAACGATTTTTTTAAAGATTTCATAGCGCGCCAAAAATAAACTAAGGTGCTGACGGTCGATATACTTAGAAAAATTCATTACCATTCGCCAGGTTTCGGTCTCATTGTTTTCGATAAACGCTTCCAATCCTTCATAATATTTATTTTCTTGAACAGGTACAGCAGCCATATTTTATTCCTCCTTTTTTTAATTTGCTAATATTGCATCAAACATTTGAGATAGTTTTTCTACTCTCCTTTCCCTGTTATCGATATCCAGGAATTCCTTGATATAACCATGATCGTTCTTCTGAAAAAATCTGCCATCTTGCAGGTATTTATCCAGTTTCATGCAAAAACCAGCAATGTCACGCGCATGAAAAGCCCTTTTATTAATAATTCTCTCGGCCGCTTCTGTCATATCGCTATCGTCTAAAAGAAAAATATCTGCATCCGTTAGAGAGGCTTCAAAAAATGAGGTCGAAACTGCGTTAAAAATTACCAGGTCTGATTCAAATAAGATATCTTTCAGGATGGATTCTGACATAGTCCCGATTTCAATGTCACAAATCCCTTTATCTTTAAAGTAATCTCGCAGCAATTGAAGCTGCTCTTTCCCGACATGCGTCCTTATTCTAATATGATTATCAAACTGGTGCTTTGACAAAACACGCAATATTGCTTTAATCGGAGGCCAGTAGCCAAACCGCCGGTATCTTATGCATTCATCGGTGTAAACTGCGTTTAGAGGGTAAGCAAATGGCTGCAAAACATATAAAATAGACTTCTTTTTATTCTTTGGCCGGGTATAGCCGCTATAGCGGCTTTCCAAAGAAGGCGATCCGGCAACGTAGGTTTTTAAATTATATTTTTGATAGTATCTATCGATTAATTCTTTTATCCTGCTGCCATATACAAAATACCTGTCGCCCAACAAAAAATCACTGGACTCAAACCCGCTCCCGACGCTCTTATTTGCCCCATAACCACCATGCATCCAACAAACATAAGGGAGTTTCTTTTTCTTCAGAATGATCGGCAAAAGTTGATTTTGACTTTGAAAACTCGTGTGCGAAGGGAAAAAAGAAAGATGAAAATTTTTCTCTTTTAAATATCTTTCAAGCCATTGGTATTCAAGCAGGATGGTCTCAAAACGGCCGCTAAAATTAAGCAATTGCTTATAAATGATATTATAATAGGCTATACCGGAAAAAACAAATAAATTCTTAATGTTGACATCAGTTGTTAATATGTGTTCAAATTCATTTTTAAAAAGATAATTTCTTTTAGTTTTATTACGTTCAAAAGCGGTTTGAGGAAACGCAAAAATATCCCAACCCTTCAGCATTAATTTGTTTTTTACACAATCCAATTCCCGGCAGCCAACATTCAATATTCTGTTGGCTTTTTTTCTGACGAAGAAGATTGCGACAGCAATTGACAGGACACGAAAAACGGAATTTGCAAGCCCGTTTTTTGCTGCGCCAAATAAACCAAGCATGTTCCCTTTGATTTTATTGATATCCAGGCGGATAAACGCAGGCGGATCGTTCTTCACCGCCTCCAGAAAACGACTTTCTTCCCTTCTATCCGGCGCATAAATCACAAGTTCAAAATTATAGTACTCTTTCAGCAATTTAATCACTTTATTGATTAACGATCCTTTGCCTTCATATGACACGGACGCTTTATATCCCCGCACTGTAATAAACCTGACCTCGTCAGAAACAAGTTCACCTTGATCAATTATTTTTACAACCGTTGGTTTTTCTTTTTCCAAAATACTTCTTATTTCAAATATCCTGCTTATGATACATAATATCGGAACGCCGGTATCAAAAAGAGAAGAATAAAAAGGGCCAAAATCAATTTTTTTGAAGCGTTCGTCAATTTTGAAGATTTCATTGTCCAATCGCTTCATTATATTTTTGATTTCAGCATGATAGCCAACCATTTTGTTGTGAAGATCAAGATGGGAAAAATATTCGCCTTCCAACATTTTATATGGCAGCTCTTTTTTTTCTAAAGCATAAGAAGCCAAAGGCGCCATAGCTACAAGAATATCGTCTTTTGACCGATGTTTATATAAAACATCAATATCTTTGTTTGTTTCAAGAAAAAAAATACTTGTCATTTTATGTTTTACTTGGTATTCTGGCCATAATTTTTTTATTCAATCATCCAGTCCATCTCCATTTACCGTATGCCGCAGTTTCCATACGCCGTTCACCTTTGCCCAGAGGTGAGGAGACCTGAATTGATCGCACAATGCAAGAAAATTTTCCGGTTCCATTCCGACATACTGCATTACTTCATTAAAATACCGGTCAGGGAATTCTCCTTCGAATTTCTTTACCAGCGCTTTGCCTTCTTCCCGCGTTAAATGCTTGTTGCGTATCTCCTGGGAAGCGTCTTCCGTCGTGCGTCCCATGCCAAATTTGGTGTAATAGGTAAAATAATGCAGGTCATCAATCTTATCGTCAATACTGTTATATTTGCTGTAGGTCCCCTGGGTGCGGAAAGGCCGCGCTTTAAAACCCGTATGTTCCACGGCATAGTAATAAGCCTCCTGCGGCACCCATTTAATATAGTAACCCAGGTATTGGACCTCAATATTTGACCTTTCCAGCTCATCATTGTTTGCGGGCAAAAAGGCCATCAAATCTGACAGATCAATCCCATATTTCCCGACCAATTCCTTGATCTTGACTCCCGACAAATAGATTTCATCAAGATTTTTCATCGCAAAAAAAGATTTACTGCGGAGGGATTTGGAATTATCCGCAATTGGATTGCCATATTCGGCTTCGTTCTCACCATAAAAAATCAAAGGAATATCGTATTTGAGCGCAATCTTTGGCGCCAGGTTCTTTTGCCCTAAAATAAAAGTTTGGAAAGGATGGAGCAGATTTTCAATCGCTAATTTAGTCAATAATTTCATCACCCGCCCATTTTGCTTGAAGGTGATGTTATCAAACCCGCCAACCTCTATCCAATTCTTGAAATTCTGGTATCCATAATCCGTATATAAGATCGGCGGCCAGGTTGCGGTCAAAGGATGCATCCCGTATTTATATTTGAGAATATGCGCGGCAAAAGCGCTGTCTTTGCCGCCGCTTCCCGGTACAATACAATCATATGAACCGTCTTTTTTCCGATGCTTATCAAGAAGCTGGACAAGCTCTTCTTCCCTTTTTTTCCAGTCGATCTTTTCTTTTTGCTCCGCAAATTTGCAGGCGTCGCAAAGTCCATCCTGGTCAAAGCTTAGCGGCGTATGTTTATGATCGGGAGCGTGCTTAAACTCAATACTTGAAGCCGGCCTCTGGTTTGAACAAACGCACTTCTTACAGAACTTCACTTCCCTTGGCAATCCATACTTAACCGCTAATTTTTCGTTCTCCTCATTCATCTTGTTCTCCTCTCTTTAAACCTAATACTTTTTGCGCAAAATTTCTGTACACTTTTAGCCCTGTATTCCCGCTCTTTTCGGGATGAAACTGGCAGGCAAATATGTTTTTTTGCGAGATGGCAGAGCAATATTCCACCCCCTCATAAATGGTTGTGGCCAGTTGAATGTTTTTATCTTGCGGCACCACAAAATAAGAATGGACAAAATACATCTCGCTGCCTTGCGGTACATTTGCCAATATTGTCGGATGCCAATTTACACTCACAAGCGGAAATATTTTGTTCCAACCCACTTGAGGAACCTTCCTTTTTTCTGAGGGAAATCTCACGACTTTCCCGCTAATAACATTTAGTCCTCGATGCACGCCAAATTCATCGCTTTCTGTCATTAAAAGTTGAAAACCAAGACATATCCCCATAAACAGTTTGCCACTCTCAATCGCAGAGATTAAAACATCCACCAATCCGAGATTCTTCAAGTTTTTCATTGCATCACCAAAGGCCCCTACCCCAGGCAAAATAATGGCGTCTGAGGTCTCGATTTCTTCTCTTAAAGAAGTCAAAATAGCTGTCAAGCCCACGTGCTCACAACTTTTTTTTACGCTATAAAGATTGCCCATCCCATAATCAATAACAGCTACACGTTTTTTTAATTCACTATTTTGCACTATGCCGCACCATCTCGCAAAGAAACGTTAATGTTACGTTCTTTTAAATAATTTTTCAGTTTCGCAACATCTACTGACTCAAGGGTAGAATTGCCCCGCTGGCTTTTCAGATATTCAATGTTTCCCTCTTCCACGTAATCGGCCTGGACCCTGTTCTGTTTAATACAGTCATAATGAAACATGGAGGCAAGACAAACCGCATCAGCCTGCCCAAACTTAACGACTTCTTCCACATGATCTTTTTTCCCAGCTCCACCACAAGCAATTACCGGAATAGGCACGGATTCTGCAATTCTTCTGGTCAGTTCAAGATCATACCCCAACCCAGTTCCTTCGCGATCAACAGAAGTAATCATTATCTCTCCTGCTCCAAGTTCGGCAACCTGAATCGCCCACGCAAATACATCTATACCGGTAAATTCCCGCCCATTGTCGGTATATGCAAAATACTTACCATCCGTTTGTTTAATCGCTTCGATGGACACCAAGATCGTCGAAGAGCCAAACATCTTTGAAGCTTCTTTTATAATCTCTGGGTTTTTTATTGCCGCGGTATTTAACGAAACCTTATCTGCCCCCGCCCGCAAAATCCCTCTAATGTCTCCTATGGTCCGAATCCCTCCCCCAACTGTCAAAGGGATGAAAATGTCTTTTGCCGTCCGCTCAACAATATCATGCAAGCTGTTCCGATTATAAAGGCTGGCAACAACGTCCATATATAACAGCTCATCAGCCCCTAATTCATAATAGTAACGAGCAAAATGCTCCGGCTTGCCTAGAACTCTTAAACCCTCAAAATGAATCCCCTTGACCAGATTAGGGCCTTTAACATCTAACCTTGGAATAATTCTAATGTTTTTCATTTATGAATTATGTTTACTAATTTTTTTAATCAAAGAGCAAATTTTATTAACCGCTTTTCCTTCGATATGGGAAAATAATGGTAAACTCAAGGAGTTATTTGCAAGATCCTCGGTTATTGGCCAATAGGTCTTTTCATCCACATACTTAGTAAAGGCAATTTGTTTATGCAAAGGGGGATCAAAATATTTTTTCGTTATTACGTTTTCCTGAAGCAATCTTTGACAAAGCTCATCTCGACTGAGGCCGTATGCTTGAGGGTCAATTTTTATTGAAAAGTCCTTAAACGAGCTTCGGTTCTTATTATCAATAGACTGAAAGCTTATGCCAGGAGTTCGACTTAATAACTTCCTGTACATTTTTGCCGTCTTATTCCTGGCGGCGACATTTTTTTCTAGCATTTTTAAGCTCTCAATCCCCAATAAGGCATTAAATTCGCTCATGCGGGCACTTAGGCCAGAAAATTCGGGGTTATAATTTCCCGTATCTCCGTAATTTCTGCCGGCACGGATTTTGGCGGCCAGGAGATCATCATTTGTCGTTACTATGCCTCCTTCTCCCGCTGTCAAAAGTTTAGTGGGACTAAGGCTGAACGATTCCGCATCGCCAAATCCGCCCACCGGCTTTCCTTTGTACCTTGTTCCAAAGCCATGTGCCGCATCAAAAATCAATCGGAGAGCATACCGCTTGGTAATTGCTTGCAAGGCTTCGATATCCGGCGGATTGCCAAAGATATGCACCGCCACAATCGCCGAAGTCTTTGGTGTGATTGCTTTTTCTACTGCTGCGGGATCAAGATTATATGTCCGAGGATCACAATCCACAAAAACCGGCGTTAATCCATTCCAGACAACCGCATGCGCAGTCGCATGAAAAGTAAAGCTGGGTAGAATAACCTCACCTGTAAGCTCAAGCGATTTCATAATCAGCATTAGGCCGCTAGTACAGCTACCAAGCGCAATTGCATGTTTCACCCCAATATAGCTTGCAACTTTTTGCTCAAATTCCCGGACAAAAAAGGAATTAGTAATCATGCCGCTTCTAAGCACCTTCTCATATTTCTTCTTTAGCACTTTGATCGGCGGTATGGTCGGTACTGTAATTGGCACAGGCAAAGCAAATGAAGGTTCATCTTTATATTTTGTTTTCATTGGTTCATCTCCACATTATAATATTTTGGGTCATCGACATTCTTTATCTCTCCAGACTCAATCGCCGTCTTAATATTCGATATTGATTCCTCTAAGCCGCTGTTAGCCTTATAATTCAAAGCCCTTTCTATCTTGGCAAAATCTACAAGATAATCGCGAGGATCAGCTGATTCACCTTCGATTGTCAACTCGGCTTGGGGAATACATCTTTTAACAACTTCAGCAATTTGAATAATCTGATAATTCAACTTACTGAAACCAACATTAAATATTTCCCCTTTAATGGCAGTTAGCGGCGCTCTAATACAATTTAAATAAGCAAGCGCAGCGTCTTCAGTATTTAAAAGAGGTCTCCATTGTTTTCCCCCGCCATGAACATAAATCTTCCCATCAACCACGGCCGTTTTTGTCATGGTATTTACTACCAGATCAAAACGCATCCGGGGAGAATAACCATAAAGGGTGCTCATTCTCAAGATTGTCGGCGAAAAATTTTCGTCTTCAAGAGATAATATCCCTTCTTCTGACTGGATTTTTGACCGCGCATAAAGCGAAACAGGATTAAGGGGGGAATCTTCTGTTAAAGGTTTGTCTCCTTCCATCGCCCCGTAGACACTACAGGTAGAAGCATAGATAAACCGATTCACTTGATTATACTTACAAGCTTCGGCTAGTGCTTTATTCGCCAGAAAGTTTGTTTCAATCGCTGTTTCTGGCTTATTTTTACAAGCTGGGTCACCAACAATCGCCGCCAAGTTAACAACCGCGTCCACCCCTTCAAGGGCCTTGATCAAAGTTGAGATATTCCTCATATCCCCTTCTATAAACTCAAAATGATTGTTAGACAATAATGGCTCAATCGGATAAATGCCATAAAGCAAAAGATCAAGAACTTTGACCCAATATCCTTCATTTAGTAACTGCCTGACTAAAACTGATCCCAAATAACCAGCACCACCAACCACTAATACGCACGTATCTGTTCCTTGGTTTTCTTCAATCGCTTTGCGTTTTTTTATTACTCGACCGGTCGGCAACAGATCCACCGGTTTATTTTCTTTATCAAGAACCAAAATATACCGATTGTCAGGCATTTTTTTCTTAAGTTTAGAGATTTTCTGCCGTAATTTTATTTCATTGCCAAGCTCCTGATCCTTAATTACGATCGGCTTCGTATTAATAACATCTTTTACGGATTGTTTTATGTCTTTCCCGGCCAAAATCGCCCTTCTTATCTCACTATCACTGACAACCCCAGCTAACTTGCCTTTTGTATCAACAATATAAGCAACCCTCATCCCTGAATGATCGATCACCCGCATCACTTCTTTTATTGAAGCACTATCTATAATTAGGATACTTTGTAGATATTTATTCTTTATCACATTCGCCCCTTCTAATGATCTTTGCCGGCACACCAACAGCTGTTACCCGATCAGGAATATCCTTAACCACCACCGCACCCGCTCCAACCATAACCTGACCGCCAATTTTAATGTTCTGAATCACTGTTGCTCCGGTCCCAATGTATGAAAACTCACCAACCTTAACTGTTCCAGCCAAATGAGCCCCCGGCCAGATCTGACAAAACCGGCTAAGATAACAGTCATGATCAACCGTCGCTCCCGTATTCACTACAACGCCATCCTCAATGATTGAACCAGAGTTAACAACAGCTCCAGGCATTATTACCACGCCATTTCCCACTTTAACATCCTTTGAGATTATTGCCTTCGGATGCAATGCATTAGTAACCGTATAGCCCATTTTAATCACCTTTTTAAACTTTTCTTCCCTTATTTTATTATTCCCGATTCCCAAAGCAATGCTAATTTGTTTTTTTTCATCCAAATGGGAACTATCCCCTAGAACCTCAATTCCTCCGATTTTCTGACCTTTCTTTGATATGTCATCATCAAGAAATCCAATCACATCCGCGCCGGATTCCAGTAAAATATCCAGCACCACTTTACCATGACCTCCCGATCCAAAAATAACTATTTTTTCATTTTTTTTCATTTTAATAAGTCATCTGTTTCTGCAACAGCCTTTGATTCAGCCTAATTGAACATAATGCATTGGCAATTTTTTCGCTGGCATGGCCATTGCCATACGGATTTTTGCATCTTTTGACTATGGCCAGAAATCTTTTGTCATAAAGAGTCTTTTTTATCGCTTTTGATATTGCTTTCCGTTTATTTGGGACATCAATCACGTTGGCACTCCGCTCCCTGCCTTCTTGGCGGGTTCCGATATTTATTACAGGAAGTTTAAAGGCCGGAGCTTCAATAATTCCGCTGCTGGAATTTCCAATTAGGATTGCGGCATGCTTAAGCAACCCCAAATAATCTATTTGAGGAATACTCTTTAATATCTTGAGCCAAGATTGCCAACGATAGCTCTCAACAACTTTGATCATTCTCCGCCCGCCTGCATCCGCATTAGGATAAAAAACTATGGCTTGCAAGCCTGTTTTTTTAATTGCATCCAAAGTATTACTAATCTGATCTGATGCGGCTTCCGCCTCGGTTGAAACCGGATGTTGGACAAGGATAATATATTTTTCATTTGGTTTTAGTCCATATTTATTCCCTAACTCAACCCGATCCGTTAATTTCTCTTTCAGTATGCGATCAAGCACCGGCGCACCAACAAGCTTAATTCTCCATTTCTCTTCTCCTAAGCCGATTATCCTCTTTTGGGCACCGGATGTAGCAGAAAAGTGAAGGTGAGCCAGTTTGGTAATTGCATGTCGAAATAAGCCATCGATATGACCCGATATTTCTCCTCCATGGATATGAGCAACAGGTAGGTTTAAATAATTAGCCGCAATGGCAGCGGCCAACATTTCCCCCCGATCCCCTAAAACAAGGATTAGATCAGGCTTAATCTTCAAAAACAGATCAGTAAAACTAGAAACTGTCGCACCAAACGATTTGGCCATTGCCGCCCCCGTATCTTCAGAACAAGCAATGTCAACTTTATATATTCGCGAATAACCGGCGTTTTCAATTTCCCTAAACGTATAGCCAAACTCTGGCATCAGATGCATTCCAGTCGCTATAATCTGCAGCTCAAGCTGCGGCGCAGCATCAATCGCTCTCATGACCGGCGAAAGTATCCCATATTCAGCCCTGGTCCCGGTTATTACCGCTATCTTCCTCTTACGGACAAATCTCACTTAACATCCTTCCAGGTTAAAACCTGATCCTTGGCTATCGATGTGGTCACCACATTATTAATTAGTTGGGGTAGATATTTTGGGTTAATGCCTGTCCCAGGCCTTTTAATAGTTAGCATCCCAGCTTTAAGCCTTGTTCCCGTGGGGATACTGCGCGCAGCCACGACACTTTTCCGCGCTACTCTCAACACTGGATATTCAGATTTTAGAGGAGTTTTCTGGCCATCACCTAAGGCAATTTCCAGCTTTCTAATATTTTCAAGCATGTTCTTAAATTCCGTAAAATCAAGTGAGGCTAAATGGTCTGGTCCGGTAGCTTTTTTGTCTAAGGTAAAGTGTTTTTCAATCACTGTTGCCCCTAGCGCGACGGCGGCTATTGAAGCCCATATTCCTTCAGTATGGTCAGAATAACCCACAGGGAGGCCAAAGGTTTTCCGCAAGGTCAACATCGCCAGCAGATTAACGTCTTCATACTTAGTCGGATAATTTGAGGTGCAATGAAGCAAGAGCAGCTTGCTATTTCCGGTAGCATAGATAGCGTTAACCGCGTCAGCAACTTCACTAAGGTCAGCCATTCCGGTTGAGAGAATAATCGGTCGACCATAGTGAGCGACCTTGGTTAATAAAGATAGGTTAGTAATTTCACCCGAACCAATCTTAAAGGCTGGAACATTCAATCGATTGAGTAATTCGGCGCTTTCTTCATCAAAGGGGGAAGAAAGAAAGATAATTCCTTTTGTTTGGCAATAGGCGGCTAATTGCTTAAAATCGCTTGCGGACAATTCTAGATTTTTGAGCATTTCGTAATGAGATTTATCTTTAACTGTTTTACGCTGATACTCCGCTTTCGGAGCAGTTTTTGTTACCAATAATTCAGCTCTAAATGTTTGAAATTTGATTGCGTCAGCGCCAGCAGCTTTAGCTTTATCAACCATTTGTCTGGCCAGCTTTAAGCTGCCATTATGGTTAACCCCAGCTTCGGCAATAATAAAAACCGGCTGTCCGACGCCAACCTTTTTCTGGCCGATATTTAGCAACTCGTTAGTGAACGAACGACGGCCTGGGTACCTGGCCAGCAAAACTTGTTCCGCCAGCCAAAACTCAAAAGGATCATCAATTTCAATATTCTGCTCTTTGGTGGTTTCAAGCTGGCCCATCTTTTTTCCATGAAGTTTCCCCTGACGGATCAAACTGGATTTGATCACATAAACACAACCATCATCATAAAAAAAGCCTGGCAATTCCTGTCGTCGGTTTGTATACGAGCCATAGGCCATAAATTTACAGTTAAAGCCAGTGCCCAGGTTAGCTACGCCAGTTTTTTTGAATTGGCTGATGCATTGATCAATTAAACCAGAATCCCTGACTGGTGAAGTGGGTTGCAACAAAACAATAGTCTCCGCGTCGATTTTGGTTAAAACATCTTGTAAGACCGATAAGGTGGTGGCCTTATCAGTAGCCAACCCCGCCGGCCTCTCCAGCACTTCGGCTCCGTATTGTCTGGCTACCGCAGCGATTTCTGGATCTTCGGTCGAAACTATAAACCGATCAATTAATTTGGATTCCTGAGCAGCTTCAATTGTCCAAGCAATTAAAGGCTTCCCCGCGATCATCTTAATATTCTTGCGCGGGATGCCTTTACTGCCACCCCGGGCTGGAATGACTCCCAGAATCATAATATCCCCTGTACGGTCTCTTTGACCGCCGTTATAACTTGATTGACCCGATCCTCTGACATATTCACCATGATCGGCAACGCGATCGCCCGTCGCAAATAGCCGGTTGATTGGCTCCAGACCTTTTCTAAATCCTTCCCTTTATATTCGGGATAATTATAAAAAATCTGCGTCCAAGTTCCAGCATAATGCCAGTTAATGGCATCGGGCAGATTTTTAGTACCTAAACTTTTGGCAACCAACGCCTTGGCAAATTTTGAGGCTTCTTCCCGTGATTCAACAAAAAATATTAAAGTGTCCCCGGCATCACCATCAACATCCGGTAAATCTCTAAATGTAATCCCTTTGATATCCTTTATCCCCTGCTTTATCTTGCCCTTGTTTTCTCTTTGTTTTTTAAGAATATAATCGAGCTTTTTCAATTGGGCGGAACCAACCGCACCAATCAATTCGGTTGCTTTATAGTTAAACCCCCAAATTGTCCTAGTATCTTCACCTCTTGGGACATTCGGATTACACTCATGGCCATGGTCAGAATACTCCCTGGCTTTTAAATATATTCGCTCATCATTTGTCACAACGATCCCACCTTCGCCCGTCGTAATTATCTTACCAAGGTCCATACTATAGGCTCCGACATTTCCAATGGTACCAAGATGTTTCCCTAGGTAGGTTCCACCAAAGGCTTGGCAACTATCTTCAAACACCTTTAAATTGTGTTTATTGGCAATTGCCATTATTTCCCGCATTCTTGCCGCTACGCCGGCCATATGGACTGGAACAACAGCGCGCGTCTTTTTTGTGATCTTCTTTTCCAGATCGACAGGATCCATATTCAAGGAAGCGTCAACTTCTGCAATAACGGGAACCGCTCCTAATTCTAGGATCGCTTCAACTGTAGCAATAAAGGTAAAACTTTGCGTAATGACTTCATCTCCCGGCTTGACACCTAGGGCTATAAGAGCAATCTTACATGCGGCGGTTCCATTACAAACACACAAAGCATACTTAGCGCCAACTTTCTGAGCAATTTCCTTTTCAAAAAGATCAACCCTAAAAATATCCTGCCTTTTTGCGTTTAACCCATAGCGATATAGAACTCCCCCCTTGTCAAACACGTCAATAACAGCCTGTTTTTCCTCTTCGCCTATCAGTTCAAATCCCGGCATGTTTGCCCTCCTTCTAAGCCAGCGACAGCATCATCGCTCGAACATCTTTTTTCGTTACTTCGAGCGGATTCTGGTCAATCGCGGCTTTTAGTACATCATATTGCTCAATCATAAACTCAATGTCTTGGGTGTCCAACTTGTAATGGCTTAAACTTTTGGGGATTTCCAGCTTTGTCAATAGAACCTCTATCTGCTTGGCAAATTCAATGTTTTTTTGGGTGTCGGGAATTGAACGGTCGATCCCTTCAATCAAGTCATAAAGCTCTGCATAACCTGCATACCCATTTTCCACGTTATGTCTGGTAATATAAGACAAGAAAATAGCCCCAGCATAGCCATGCGGCACATGATAAACAGCACCCAATGGATAGGAAAACGCACCAGAAGGACCAGAACCTGCATTGATAAGCGCAGCCCCGGCCAAATAGGCACCTAGAGCAATTGCACCCCTAACTTCAACATTTTCTGATTCATCAAGTACCCTCATAAGATTATTAAAAAGCAGCCTGAAAGCCTCCTTGGAATAAAGCCTGGAAGCAAGAGTATGGTTTTTGTGGACAAAGCTTTCAAGGGTATGTACCAGGGCATCAGCCCCCGAGGAGACCGTCACAGATTTTGGGCAGTTAAGGGTAATTATGGGATCGATAATCGCGCAGACGGGAAAATTTAAGGTCGAATTTATCCCCATCTTCTTTTTCTGGTGATTATCGGTAAAAACAGCATTATAGGTTACTTCACTACCGGTCCCGGCTGTAGTTGGAATAGCTATAATTGGCAATGGTTTGTTTTTAAGTTTTGGAAAACCTCTAAAAGTAATTGCTTCGCCTTCATTGGTTATTAACACAGCAATTCCTTTGGTTAGGTCAAGGGTACTACCGCCGCCAATGCCAACCAAACAATCATAACCTTTGCCGATAAACTGCTTCTTAAATGATTCTAAATAGTCATAATCTGGTTCCACGGCAGTATTTTTATAAACGTCAAGAGACAAGCTTGCCTCTTGAATACTGTTAAGTGCTTTTTTAATCTGGGAATGTTCAAAAACGCCCTGATCGACTATGGCCGCAATTTTTGAATACCCTAATTCGATTATTATTTTACCCAGTTTTTCGCTTTCACCAACCCCATATCTTAAGTTTGTTGATAGTTGAAATTTAAATGGCTTTCTTGTCATGTTTACTTCAATTCCTCTATTACCTTCTTATAAGCAGTCTTTACTTTGCTAGGCAGATCAGGGCTTAACATTTGCAGAATATGCTTACCCAATATCCGATACTGCCCTCCAATTTTCGCTGCGCGTAAAATTCCTTTTCTAATCAACCGGCGAAAAGTAGAATCGGAAATTTTTAATAAATTAATAGTTTCCTGCGGAGTATAGATTTCATGCTCTTCCACAATCATGGTGCCTATAAGTATAACACCCACGCTTATCTTGTCAAGAGGGCTCTTAAATTTATCAAAACTAGTCAAAATTGGTCAAAGATTGGATTGGATTGGGTTGATTATTGTTTGTGAGGGATTCAGCTCTTCTTAATTTTCTGACAATATTCCAAAAAGAAAGCCGCAAATGCACCGGCAAATAAGCCAACTGCCAATCCAATTAGCGCCTTTTGTTTCGTATTTCGATTGAACGCGCCTTTAGGTGGAACAGCCGGATCAATCAATTGAAAATTGATATTTAGCGCTCGGGTGTTTAAAAACTTTCCCAAACTTTCGACATACTTATTGGCAAGCTCGGCGGCAATTTTGGGGTCTTTCCAGATAATTGAAATCTCAAAAAGTCCACTTGTCCCTATTTTTGCGTCAACTGCTCCGTTCAAGGCACCAGCCATAGATAACAATTTTTCTTCGTCAGAAAACTCTGGACTACTTACCAGTTTAGGAAAAATAGAACCCATGTCCAAGTTTTTGGCAACTTCTTTGGCTAAAGCCCTGCTCTTTAAAATAGGAGTTAATTTGCCTTCGCCTCCCGTAGTTCCTCCCCCGCCTAAGAATGAAAACGCCGACAATGCTGCTCCCAACCCGCCTCCCCCCGAATCCGTGAGCATAAGAGTTGCCGCGGCTTTATATAATTTGGGCTGGGTGTAAGCATTAAAAAATGATATCAAAGCCGCAACCACCGCAAACACTACAATCATTTTCCAGCGTTTCTGTATTACGGCCAGGTATTCTAATAAATCTATCTCATCATCAAAGCTCTGATTTGTCATTGTTACCTCCTTTAATAAACTTATGAACTTAAAAAGGTAAGAACCTAGGGACCAAGGAACTTACAAACCTAAAAACTTACGAACTTAAAAACCGATAGACCAATGAATTTTTGAATTTCCTGTTCTTTAGTCTTTTCGCTTTTCCGTCCCCCGGTTCTTCAGTTTTAAGTTTTCCATTTTAAGCTTTAAGCTTCCTGACATACTCATTTACTCTTCTCTGAAAATCAGCCTTGATTTGCTCAAGCGTGACAAGCTTGCGCTTTTCAAACAAAATTTCAGCCTGCTCAATATCGTCAAAACTTACCAGCGCTTTCAGATAAACGACTTCGTCAAATCTTTCATACTTTTTATGGCAGTTATTAAAAATTTCCTCCAGGGACATATTTTTAAAAAGATAAAAGAGGTCAACATAGTCTTTTAGCTGCGCGCGCAAAAGAGCCACGATTTTCATGCAGGCAATATCCTGAAGGCTGGCCAATTTCAAAAATTCAAGCTCCAGTGTCGGAAACAGTAATTTCTCCTTGATGCAAAAGAAAGACGCTTTTACTTCGTCGTCAATTATCAGGTTTAATGTTTTGTTGCCGGCTTGGATAATTTCAATTGAGTGGCCGGCAAAGACGCCTTTTATCTCCCTTAACAACTCTTCGGCATCAAAGTCCTGCCAGGTAAAAAAATCAAAATCAATTGAATCCCGGTGTCCCAATCGGAGCGCCAGAGCGGTCCCGCCAGCCAGACAGAAACGGTCTTTAAAATGATCAAAAAGAGGCAACAGGCCAAGACGTTTCTTATCAAGGATATCGTAGAAAATATGTTGTTTATCCGGCATGGAAAATTAAACTCCAAAAATTAAAGCTCCTGGCGTCGAGCTGGCGCTGACCAAGAGATAAAAGGTATTTTTTAATCGTGCCATCACTAACATTTGCAAAAAGCCAGCGCACAGCATTCATGTTGCCAAAACCAAGCAATCGGCACAAAATAAGATTAAGATTCTTACTAAACGACAACCTCTCAAACTCCACGTCCCAGAAGTACTTCTTAAACTCTTTTGGCAACTGTTTTTCTCTTTTAGCCATTTTTGTTTTTATTCCCTTCTACGGTAAGCCCAAAGGGCCAGGACT